>Ga0209336_10000085_pt1 | contig 42449 bp, 49 predicted proteins | sample LinPmetageLP32_FD_184042 | JGI IMG/M metagenome (GOLD analysis project Ga0209336, IMG submission 184042) | Marine viral communities from the Pacific Ocean - LP-32 (SPAdes) (version 2) | ecosystem: Environmental > Aquatic > Marine > Oceanic | place: Pacific Ocean | collected 2009-08-23
GCGATATACGCATACTTTTTGGTCATTTACATCCGTAAACCTTTTCCACAAGTGACACTTAACGTGAGTGGGATTGGCTACCCCCGCAAGTGTTACAGTTAGTATTAACGCATTTATCACTGTGTAGCCAACATTATTAAATATATGCCGCCACCTAGCAGGCACAAGATACTTAAACTTAACCCACCTATAGCCATGTTATTCTGTATTTGACGCTTTGCTTCCATTGCACGGTACACCGTTTCTTCTCTTTCTTTACGAATTTGCCTACGCATCCCCAACATTTCGTCGTAAGTGCCCAAACCAAACCTATAATCCAACATAAACTTAATTTCTTTCTCTTTTTCAAGTAAGGTTTTTTTACGGATAATAATATCCAAAGCTTCTTTTTCTATGTTTTCAACGCCATGGGTTCGCTTATCTAACCAAGTAGGGTTTTTGCGTTGAGACTCGGCGCGAGTAATGTCTGCGACTGCGCCATACCATTGACCTAATTGTTGGCTAATGTCGTGCATTTCACGGCCCGCGCCGACCAACATTTTCACGCCTTTAAATGCCGCGTTAGCTGTTGCAAATGCTGTAACAGGGTCGATCATGCCAGTAAAACCCCTTTAAATAAATAGAGAAGGGACTGCCTCTGCCCGCTACTTACCGTTCTAACATTCTGTCCATTTTAGCGTCGAGGGCATCCAACCTAGCAATAACTCGGTCGATGGACGTGTTGCTCTCGACTTTTGTGGAATATTCCTTGGCAAGTTCCTCCCTAGTCCGGTTAAGAAGTATTTGTACACGTTTTAATTCATCATGCTGCGTTTTGGCCCACCAAATTACAAACCCTAAAATTGCCGTTAACCCCGAATTCCAAAGCGCATCTATTTCCATTAGAAAACACCTTTAAATCTTTGGGGACGAGCTATGGGACTAAAACCCTTTACCATACCACCTTTTGCCATCTTTTTCGGTTTTCTCGCTTTGTTTAACGCTATCGCCACCGCCTGCTTTTGCGGGCGACCCTCCGATTTTAACTTTCGGATGTTGCTGCTTACCGTAGCCGGATTAGAACCTCTGCGTAATGGCATTTTAACACGAAGAAAAATTTCCGCCGCGTAACATTGCACCCATGCCGCGAGACGTTCCCATGGTTTTTATACCCTTGGCCGTATTGGGCGTTTTTTCGTCTACCATCTTAGCATAAGGAATGCTGCCTTGATCTTTAATTTCCGCTTTATGTACGGGGGCCGGAGCCTTTGCGGGCGGCGCACCGTTTACTTTTACTTTCATAATTATCTCCGTTGCTGTTGAGTTGCTTGCAAGCGTAGTATCTCACGTTCCGCGCTTGCTTGCAATTTTTGGTTAGCCATACGCTCTTGTTGCGACATCCGTTGTTGGAATTCTTGCGACCGGTTTTCCGCTTTTTGTTGGTCAAGCTGTAATTCGGCCTGATCGTTAGCAATGTTCGCTTGAACTTGCTGCCCTTTAATCTCCATTTCTTTTTCTTTAAGCGCAACCAACGGATCCGGCTCTTGTTGCCCTTCTCCGGCAATTTGCGCAGAAAGCTGTTTTATATTTTGCATTTCAGTAGCAACTTGTTGCGCTATTAGTTTTTCAAGCTGTTGCTGTATCTCCGGCGTAATATTCTGAGCGTTTAGTTGCTGTGCATATTGCGCTTGAACCGTCTCTTGAGCCTTTATCTTTGCGTGTTCCATAATGTGCTTCTGTAAAGATACCGCCACCGCGGGCTGTTGTGCAACCATTGGGGAAGAACCAAAAACTAAATGCGCCATAACGTGCGCGTCGTGATCTTGCCCCGGGAAAGCCCGCAATTCCACTTGATCCAACGCATCAATGTTTTCGGTCGCCGGATCTTTGGGTTGCGCTTCTTGTGCAGGCTTCGGTTTAAGTATCTTGTCTACGTCCCGGACACCCAACGCCTGATACATGCGCCGATACGCCTCGTACATGTCATGCAATTCCGGAGCCTGCATAGCTAATTGCATTTGCGTCTGTGCTAAAGCAATACGTTGCGCTTGACTAAAAATGTTTGGATCCGAAACAGGTAAAATATCTACCCGGTCATCAAAATCCTTGGCCATAACCTCTTGATCGCCGCCAGCAACCGAAAACGGATACCGTTGCGGCAAACTTTCGGACATTACGCGTGCCAAAAGCTTAAACTCGTTCTTCATAGCGTAATGCAACCGTTTATGAACGGCGCTCATTACCCGCGCACCTTGCTCCAACATAGCTACCGTTGTACCAACCGCCGCCTGTTGATTGCCGTCCCCAACCTTCATGTCTGTAATGGTCGCAAAACGCTGCCCAGCCTGCACCACAAAACCCAGCAATTGAAATAATGTAGCGTCCGGGCCTTTAAACGGAAGGGGCATAAGACTGTCCCGTATCGCCCCACCGGGGCTATCTACGTCCCTAAACTCGCCCGGCTGTAATGGCTCCGCATCTTCTCTTATCCGTAGTCCACGGGCTTTAAACCCGGCAGGAAGGTTGGACAACGTGCCCGCGTCAATAAGCTGCCGCAATGCCGCCGTAGCCGTGCGAGATAACCCGCCAATCGTGTGAATAAGGCCCAAACCATAAAACCCAAAACCCGGAAGAAACTTGTAATGCACAAAATATTGTATTTTGCTCCGGTTTTCGTCATCCTCCGAAAAATTCCGGCGAATAGATAATATTTGACCCACTTCTTCCGCTACCGTAACAATATACGGAACCATAATTCCCGTAGGCTCCCCCTCCTCGTCCATGTCTTCAAAACCCGGAAGCTCCAAATCTACATGAAATTCTAAAAGAGTAACGTCATAATCAATGTTCGACGGACGCATCCCGTCTATGTCGTCCATCGTATCCGCAGTGTCCGTCGTCGGCGCCTGTGACGTATGAACCGGAATATCCCGGTAAAAACCGTTTAATTGCATCTTACGCAAGTTATTCCATTGCATTCGAACAACTTGAGCCGCAAAAGGCGTCGTTTCCATGTCCGCCGCATCATAGGGCACCACTAAATGCTCCGCAGGAACAAATTTACTAACCACACGATCTAATGCGCCGTCAAAATACACCTTCTTAAACGTCGATCCCGCCAACGGAAGATAAAACAACATCTGATCCGTGTCAGGAGTGTACTCCTCCATAACATTCGTCAGGTAGTAATTCATAAATTCCTTAACACGCGTAGATTGGGCCTCTTTTTCTTGCGTTAACTCGCCCATAATCTGCGTTCTTACCGGGCCTTCCGCTGGCAAAAGCTCATTAAACGCTTGCGCTTGAAATTGTGTGGCCGCCTCTGCAAGCAAAGGGTGTGTTACACCCGTCGCCCCGCGGAAAGGTTGCGTGCGCTCTTCGTACTTAAAGCCTAAAAGCTCCAAACCCTTGTTGTACTCGTCTTCCCAATCACCGCGACTCTCTCGGGCCGCCTCATACTGCGATAAAAGATCCGATGATATTCCGCCAAGGTCCGTATCCGACATTTCCTCTGCCAAATTGGCAAAAAAATCATCACTGCCAACAACTTTTGACGCTTCCGGGTCAAAATCAACCACTACACCGCCGTCTTCCGCTTCAATAATGTCAATCCCGTCCGCATAAGGTTGCGAAGAAGAAACCAACGCACCCGGCATCTCTATCTCAATGTCCGTAATCGCCTCTTCAATCGCCGGGTCTGCGTTCTCACGCTCCACAAACGACGCAACAGGGTTTCTAGGGGGTAATGCCATTTGTTATCTCCACGATTGCGCTTAAATTAACACGTAAGCCTCTGTTTTACTAGCGGAACATATCTCGGGCCGTCCCACTCAAGCCCCCAATGCCCGAAATCGCTTCCTGCGCCATGTTTTCAGGCGAATATTTCTCGTACAAACTCTCTGACGGAGGAACAACAACCGGCTGTCCCGTTATCTGGTCTATTTGTACCTCCGCCGCACCCGCCGGGGTAGGACGGGCCACGGGCCGTGTACCCAAAGCATCATATATTGGATTAACGCGCGCAGACGACGGGCCCTCAAACATCATTAAATCACTGGTGGGCGGAGACAAAACCGACTCTATAGATGATAATGTCTCAGGAGATTGATTAAATGCCGCCATTTCACGCGGCTCATTTGGATTTAACCCCTGAATTCCCGCTACCACCTTTAACGGATAATTTCTGTTTTCGTCACTAAGGGCCGAGATAGGCTTGCCCGACGCCTTGAATTCTGCAAACTTGCCCGGACCCGCATTGTACGCGCGTAAAGCATCCTCCGTCCGAGGGAATTTCTTTAACATCGCTTGCAAATATTGCGTGCCTAACTCAACGTTAATCTCCGGAATGAACAACAATTGCCGCACCATGCCGTCACTCTCGTCACCGTCCGTTTCATAACCCATCTTTTTCGCAATAGTAAAAACGTTCTCAACACTGTACCCCGGATCGCGGGCCGTGGAAGGACGTATCTGCATCAAACCTAACGCACCACTGCGCTTGTTCTCCGCCCGTAAATCCCCCGAACTCTCCGCCATCACAACGCCCTTAACCAACTTGCGAAGAAAATTCTTGTCTATCTCCCCACCATTAGCCATGTACTGCACGTAACTGCCAATGCCCCGCGGGCCGCGAGTCATGCCCCGCGCTGTTTCGTTTAAACTGCCAATTCCAGACATAACTTCTCCATTAGCCATCAAACAAGCCTCTGATTGAATTGAAATAACCCATAAGGATCTACAACAGCATTTTGTTGCTGCGAATTAAGCTGCGGCAAAACTAAACTAGGGAACAAATTCTGTTGCCCCGGAAAACCAAACGTCGCCTGTTGTACCGGCGCCTGTTGCGACGCCGCATTTGCGTACAGGTTTTGCAACGCCATTAAACCCTCAGAAGGTAAATAACTCATGGTCCCTGCCGGTGAATTAACAATTCCGCCCGGCTGACCAACACCGTCCAAGTTAAAATTAGTCGCGCCGCCGCCCGGCTGACCAACACTCAAAGTCGTGTAATCGCCAATATTTGATGTTTCAATGTAATCCGCAGGACGCACAGGGTCCAAAAGTTGTATTGTATTAGGAACCGTGTTGTACGTGCTGTAGTTGTTGTTAGTCGTGTTTAAAACACTGTTATCCGTCGTACTGTCGTCCGTCGTATTAGTCGTATTAGTCGTATTAGTCGTATTAGTCGTATTAGTCGTATTAGTCGTATTATCCGTGAAAATATCTGAAACAGCATCTACCGCGGAACCAACAATGCCTTCTACTGCATTCCCAGTGCCCGTAACTACGTCGTTTACCACGCCAGCAACACCCGTCGGGTCTAAGTTGGATTCATAGGGCGTGGCCCCAACCGCATTAGAAAGATCGCCAATCAAACCCTCAAACTGGTCCCCACTTTCCCCCGCACCGCCGCCGTCAATCAAGTCCACCGTCGCCGGAACATAAACACCATTCTCGTCATAATAGCCGTAACCAGTAATAGACGATAAAAAACCCGGCTCGTCGGCGCTACCCAAAGGTTCAACATAGGGCAACGCATTCGTAATCCCGCCAAGCAACCCGCCAAAGGTGTCCCCACTTTGACCCGGGCCACCACCATCAAGCATATCCGTAATGCTCGTATAACCAGAATTGCCTTCTTCCGCACCGCCACCCTGATTGTTGCCGCCACCCAACGGAGATAAACCTATCGCATTTGAAACCCCGCCTAACGCACCGCCAAAGGTGTCCCCATGAAAACCCGGACCACCGCCGTCAATAAAATCCCTAATGCTCGTGTAACCAGAATTGCCTTCGCTCGAATCGTCGCTCGAATCGTCGCCGCTACCCAACGGAGATAAACCTAGCGCATTCGAAACCCCACCTAACGCGCCGCCAAATTCATCCCCACTTTGACCCGGACCACCGCCGTCAATCATATCCGTAAAGCCCGTATAACCCGTGCTGCCACTGCCCTCTCCGGAAGAGGATGCCCCGCCAAGAGCATCTACGCCGTCCATTATCGTATTTAATACCAATCCCGTGATTCCCCCAGAAGCAACAAAATCCGCTACGCCTGTAGGCTCTATGCCACTGCCCAAAGGAGTCGCACCAATCCCCGTGGATATATCAGAAAGAGGTCCCTCAAAAGTATTCCCACTTTGACCCGGGCCGCCGCCGTCAATCATGTCCGTCACACCAGTGTACGTCCCACCCTCATAATTCGTAGTCCCCGCAGCGTCCGACGCAGCATCCGCAATACCCGCCTCGGTTTGCTCGTAGTCTTCATGCGATCCCGTAAAAAACTCAGAGCCACTGCCCCCCGCACCGCCGCCGTCAAACATATCTGTAAGGCTCGTGTACCCGGAGTTGCCGCTCGTGTCCGCAGAGGTAGAGGTAGAGGTAGAAGTCGAATTATCGTTATCGTCGTTATCGTTGTTTGACGAACTGTGCGATACACCCCCCGTGCCGCCGCTCGACACATAATCGTCGTGACTGCCCGAAAAAAACGAGTCGCCAGAACCGCCCGCGCCACCACCATCAAACATGTCCGAAATGGACGTATAACCGGTGCTGCTGCTACTGCCGCTATCGTCACTACCGCCGCCGCCACCGCCGCCACCGCCAAAAAAACGTTGCGGCTTTAAAAAAGACATTAGCGGATTATACATGACTCAACCACCTTTGTTTGGATACCATCCATTCCGCGGTCCGCGGTGCGACCATACCCGTTTCTCGTCCGGAAACATCCTCTTGCAAAACTTCCGAACATCTCTTGAAATCGAATATACATCAGAACGACCCCCCGGCGCAATCATATCTATTATAACTAGCCTCTCTCCGCCCCGACGCGAAAAAACCTCCCAACCATGCCAGCGCCGCGTCTCATACTCATACGCCGTCATCCATCCCCACGTAATAAACCCGCGTACCCGACCTAAATCGTCGTACCAAATCTTGTACTGGTTGTTCATAAAGGCCGGGATTAACCGCCAATGTATCGTCTCCGAACTTTGCTGCGCATACGGAGGCGTTGTCGTCCACAAAGTCAAACAATCCATAAACCCCCTATCCATAGTAGCTGCGTGGCTCCAAATAGGCATCCTCTCCCCCCCAATCATCCGTTGGTAATTGTACAAAATTACCCTGCCGATAACGCATCAACGCCTGCGTCGTGCTATCAACAAAGTCATCAAACTCCCCGTTAGGAAAGGCCGCGCACTCCTCAATAACCTCGTGAGCCCACTGATGATCCGGAGCCCAAATCATACCCGCCTCAAATAATGGCGCAATACTATGCGCCCGAGTAACCTTGTCATTCCCACGACTAGGCGTGAAATTTACAACAGGTATCCCCATGTTCCGTAACTCATGCGTCAAAGGCATACCCGTCGCCTTCGCCTCAATAATCACCGTCTCCGGATCCCAAAACTCAAACTGCTCATACGCAACACGCTTTAACTCCGGAAAATCCCAACGACCCTTTTGTGCATCCAATAACAACAATGCCGGAGGACCGCCCTCGTCAATGTAAAAAACACCCCACGTCGTTATCGCGCTGTAATCCGCAGTCTCCTTCTTACTAAACGCCGTGTCATAAGACTGAATAACATACTGCAAAGAAGGAACCCCGTCCTGCTCCCATATCTTCCACCAATCCCGACGTAAAATACTGTTATCATCCCCCGTCGGATCCTGCTGGTATTGCGCGTTCCATTTAGCAGGAGGAATAGACGCCTTCACCCGCTCTAAATCGTCAAAAGACCAATACTCCGGCCAACAAGACTTGCCACTCGGCATAATAGCCGGCAACTCCACAATCTCCCATTGATCCGCCTTGTCGTCCCGAGCCTGCGACCTAATCAATTGACCCGTCAAATCCTTCTCGTGCCAACGCGTCATAACACAAACTATCGCACCACCCGGTTGTAAACGCTGCCGAGGACCACCCGTGTACCAATCCCAAGCATCATCAAAACCATTGCTCGACATTAAAGTCTGTTCAGAATGTGGATCGTCAATAATAATTAAATCACCGCCGCGGCCCGCTAAATTCGACCCAACCCCCACAGCATAATACATCCCACCACGCTCCGTGTCCCACCGACCCGATGCCTTGGAATCCGACGCCAACCGCGTGTCAAAAAGCTCCTGATAATCCTCCCGCTCTAAAAGATTCTTTACCTTCCGTCCAAAACCCACCGCCAACTCCGTCGTGTGCGTAGCCTGAATAATCTTCATCGCAGGGTTCTTGCCAATCATCCAAGCCGGAAACAAAAATGACGCAAACTCCGACTTCGTATGACGCGGCGGCATATTAACAATTAACCGCTTTAAACTACCGTCCGCAATCCGCTGAAGCTTGTCCGCAATAATCTTGTGATGGTTCCCAGCAATAAATTCTGGCCACATCAAGTTTACAAAAGTTAAAAAATCTTGGTGCGCTTTCTCTGTGCGCTCTATCTGAGCGAGACGATATTGAAGCTTCAACAACCTATCGTTGCTATGGTCTGGGTCAATCATGGTTTGGGGCCCCTGTGATTGGTAAATACTATACGAATATATAAGATAATACGAGAGCCATTGCAAAAAAAAATTATAAAAATTTTGTGACCGAATTTTTTACAACAAAACTCAAAATGTTTCACATGAAACAATTATCGCGGACCAAAGATAAGGGAAATTCTACCGTATCTTTTTTTCTACGGAATATTTGCGACGGACATGGTTTTTATGCCCGCTGGTCAGAGCGCCGTGGCACGCGAAAAATCCAGCAAAATCAACGGATCCCGGCCGGCGGATCTGCCTCAATTGGCCCCGGGGCCCCTATGAAAACCAGCAGATCACGGCCGCCGGGACGCGAAACCCGGGCCCAGATGCGCGGCCGGCGGGCCATTGCCGGCGGATCCCGGGCCACGGATCCCGGCGCGCTGGGCGCCCAGCTGGGGCGATGTTGCGCAGTAGGCGGGCCACGGATCGCGCGCCGGTACGTTTGGGCCATGGGCGACCGCCCGGGGCGGGCGTGTATTACGTCGGTTTTCCGGGCCATAGAGCAGGCAAAAGAAAACCCGCCGGGCAAACCATGCCGGGCGGGCCAAATTGCGCTTAGAGGCGCGCTTATTGCATCAGCGGATAATATTCACAATCCTGCAAAAAATGTTTGAACGGATCCCCGGGGCGGTGTTCTTGCCATGCCGCCCAATCATCCCGGAATTGCTGGGCATCATCCCCCTGCAAAAAGAACGACCAATCCGCCTCGTATTCTTTGACCGTTAGACCAAAGCCATGATCTACCAAACTGAAGCCAGCAATTAACATCATGCGTCCCTTCCAATTTCCCCGAATTCCATTTTACGCGACAACCGGCCGGGATTATGCGCGGCATTGTATTGCTGGCAAAATTCCCGGGCGTCCGTTTCCGTTTCAAATTTCCAAGCGCGCCGGGAAAACTTGCGACCCGGCCCGGGTTCCAATCCGCCGGGCCAATCTGGGTTCCCGGTGTCAATCCACCAATCACGGACAAAACATTTAAACATCATATTTCCCCCTACCAATTAATACCGAACTGGTCGCCGGTTTCCGGATCCGTTGCCACGGCATCGGCGCCATGATCCCCCGGAAACATTTTTTTTAGCTTGGCTGTTAAATCCCGGCGATTTTTAGCCGAAACCAAATAGCCGGTTAAACCGTTTTCCGTTTCAATAAAAACGTCATATTCCATTTTCATTTTTTGCACTCCAAATAAGAAGGGGCGGGATTGCCCCGCCCCCAATAAATAGTAAATTTGCGTAATGGTCAAGCGGTGGCGGATAGATCCCCAGCGCGGGCCATAAACGCGCGCAACGCGTCCGAATAGGTCCGGCAATAATTGCCCCAGTTCCAAGCGGTCCCGGCGTGCTGGTTCCAATGCGCAACGCAATATGGCGTAAACTCATTATCCGTTAGATCCACCATAACCAAATAGTCCGGATATAAATTCTTGAGGGCAGAAACGCCGCGATATGGCGCAAAAGCAATCACAGAATAGCCATTCAATTCGGCCGGCGGCCGCCCGGTATCATGCCGCGCTTCCCGGCTATCCGCCCGGGCCATAATATCGGCGGCCATATTCCACGCCATGCCGGCGTGCAACGTCGCAAGCGCGCTTTCCCCGGGACCGGTCAAGCTTTTAATCCGGCCGTGCAATTCGTCCCAATCCGCCGGGGTATGGATAAAATCAATCTTTTTCATTTTGAACACTCCAAATTTCATCCGCTGTCAAATAGCTGGCGGGTTCGCCATAGATTACCGGCTTATGCGCGCAAATATAATCCCCGGATGATAAACGGATACGGCCGTATTGTTCCGTAACGCGGTCATAAGTGAATTCAGAAATTGCAAACCGTTCAACGCCGTCATGCGTGCCCCAGCCCATCGGCGGCAAACATCCCAGCGCATAATCCCAATTATCCAAACTGCATTTTACCGGGCCGGTCAAAAACGTTGATTGGGCCACGTCAAAAAACTTTTCAAGATCCGTTATAATTTCATATGGGCGGCCGGTCTTTTCCCGGATCCCGGGCAATTCCGCCCGGGCGGCGTCCGCCGTTTTGTACAGGTTCCAGATATGATGTTCGCCGGGTACTGCTATTGCAACTTCCATTTTTAACACTCCAAATAAGAAAGGGCGGGATTGCCCCGCCCCATTTAAACAGTAATTTAACGTTATATGCAAGCGCGCTAAAAATTGCGCGCTTTTGAGTGTTCCAAAACAAACATAAAATAACGGTCCGACGTGTCATCCCGGCGGTGGGTTTCCCCGTTGTAAAATCCGACGCAATTGCAATCAATGTATCTATCGAACCAATGCCCGCAACAATCATGTTCGCAAGAGCAATGCCCCGAGCCGTACAATTCGGACCAAACATTTTGAATAAAGCCCGCCAGCTTTGCCCCAGCTTTGCGCAATGAATTATTGTCCCAAGGGTGCATATGGTACGGATGATTGCAACGGACGTCAAACGTTGCAAACGTATATGTTCCATCGTCCAAACCATCTAACGGCCGGAATTCATCCGTCCCGGATACCATGATTTTCGGCTCAATTTCCTTAATGGTGAACGCCGTTTCTTGAAACGGATATTTTGATATTGCGGGCGGATATTGCATTCTACTGAAAACGCCGGCGGCATAGTCTTTCACCCCGGCGCATAATTCATCCGCAAAATTATCCTTAAAATTTACCATCCGTTTGCCTCCAAATAAAAAAGGGCGGGATTGCCCCGCCCTCAATTAACAGTAAATCAGCGTAACATTCAAGCCAATTCTTTTTCTGGGATCCCATGTTGAACATCACGGCCAGTTACTAAATTTACAGCAACGCGATTTAAACCCGGATCTTCAGTTGGACGCATTGGCATTAAAACGCCGAAACAATCATCCCGCCCAAAGCTAATAATTGCCGGGCCATTGCCATTGTGTTGAATATGACATGGCAAAGACGATAAGCCCCGGTTCCCGGAAACCAACTTGGCAATTTTGCCAAAATCCCCAATATAAATTGGGTTGAATTGCCCCGTTTCACCGGAAATTGTTTCGGGTACAACGCGTTTATAGTCCGGATATGTTCCGTCAATTGGTTCCATTACGACGTCGTTTACAGTGGATTGCAAACGCCCGGGCGATAATGTGACAAATTCCTGTTTAGCAGGAACACCGGTCAACGCGCGTTTTAAACCGTCAAATGGTAAAATAGCCGACCAGTTGTCCCCAACGGGTTGCACCAATTTTTGACACGCAATAAATAACCTATGGCCGTCCGTTGCGACCATTCGCAATTCTAGCCCGCGTAATTCAAAGAAAACACCTTTTAAGTAATACCGGATTTCCTCTTTTGACGTGGCCAGCATGGCCGCTTTAAGTAATGCCGTTTCAATCTGAATTTCCATCTTTTCCTCCAAATGAAAAGTTTAAGGTAAATTCACGTAACATGCCCCGGCCGGGATCGTCAATCTTTTTCGCGCTTTTCCCGGTATTTTTTTAATTCCGTTTCAAGGTCAATTGGTTTGTTAAGCCAATCCATAATCCAATCAATGAGAAAGAACATGGCCGGCCTCTATCGTTTGAAAAACTTGTTCCCAATCATTCGGATTGTCTAATTCTAAAACCGGGGAAACCGTTAATCCTTCCATACGCAATTCAACAGCTTGTGAGCCATGGTATAACAACAACGCATATGACCGCCCGGCGCCGTGGGGACTATATTTCACTAAAATCCAACTCGGGCCATTATTATGCCGGGAATGGAATGACACTTGATGCGGGCTAAGGTCCACCCGGGACGTAATACAATGTTTCAACTCTATGGTATGATATATCCCCCGGCCGTCCTCTACAAAAACATCCGGGAACCCGGCCGTTGCCCAGCTTTCAACCCTCTCGGTCAACCACTTCGGCCTCGACCGGGCCATTTGTTTCTTCAGTTGGTCCCAAAAGGCGGCTTCGCGCCGTTTCCCGATTGCCGGTTTTTTGTTTTTCTTCAGGGGTGACGTCAATAGTGATTGGTTCATAACTGCCCTTTAATTCTTGTATTGCTTTCAAAACTTCCTCTTTTGACATACCGTCTATGGTCCCGTGGCGAATTTCGGACTTATTTACATAGATGTCCCCTTGCGCTTGGCCCCGGCGATACTCAGCTTGTACCGCCGCGCTAAACGCTCCGCTATCCAAAGCGGCATCCCGTATCAATTGCAGATCCCGTAAGTGCCTTTTGTACTCGACTCCATATTTCCGATCCAACTCCGACCGATACGCTTTGATTGCAGCGACGACGTTAGGAAAGCGGGCCGGGTTACAAAGCTCGGATGCGCGCACACTGGCGGACTTAGCCGGATACCCGGCGTTAATTGCAGCATCGCGCATGGTTATTTGCCCATCCTTAGAAACAAGCTCTTTTACAAACAATTCTTGTTTGCGTGTCAGAGGGCGTTCTTCTGGGCTATATCTTTTCCGGTAGGTCCGCTTGCCGGAGGGCGTAAGCGGCGCGCCTTCCTCCGGAACCATGTATCTATCTTTTGTTCTTGGCATTCTTGCTCTCCCGTAAATTGGCGTAACAAGAGTATATGACCGGGCGTCTTCTTTGTAAACACACTGTATAAGCCCCCAGAATTTTTATTTTTTTTAAAAAACCCCCCCGCCCCCCTTAACGACATTCTTGGATTAAGAGAAAGGCTTAGTTTGTGTAACTTTGTAACCAATGCTGTAACCGTTAAATTATTGGTTTTGTTACGGATAACACTAAAGTTACACGGTTACATGGGTTGCGGCTACTTTTTAGTTTTTTTTTTTTTTTTTTTTTTTTTTTTTCTGGCCGTATAACCATAACCGAAACTAAGTAACCGTAGTAGGCGCAAAACCCTGCCAGTTTTTAAAACCGTAGTCCGCGGCCCGTGGGCCGCGGTTTAATTTCATTGTTGCAGGAGTTTTGAGGCCAGGATTTCGGTTCTTTGTGGCCGGCAGATTTTTTGGATGCCTTGGTAGTTTATTTTGCCGTTAGCTTTATGGACGGAGTATTCTATTTCGTCATATTGCTGGCAGAATTTTTCTAATGCGTTGACGGCTTGTTTTTTGGTTTGGTAGTACATCGCGGTATTTAGTTTTGTGAAGTCTTCCCCATAGAGGAAGACCCATTTATTTTTGTGTTTGATGATTTGCGCGTACATTATTCATCCTCCTTTTTGCCTAAGTATGTCAGGTTGAACCATTTGCCTCTATCGTCGAGTTCGGTAAAGGCATGTCCTTCTGAGAAGTTATAGAAGGTGTGGGTATATTTTTGTTTTTCCACGGCGAAGAATTTATAATTTTCATCGACGCCTAGTTTTGACAACATTTGGTTTGCAAGTTCGCAATTTTCTTTTGCGTCTTGAAAGTTGTCTGTTTTGTCGAGTTCGATCCACACACGTTTTTCCAACATTTGTTCTTTTTTCTCCATAGGGCCGGCGCCCATTTTCAAATAGCGTTTTGTTGTCGTTTCCGTTCTCCGACAACACTATGTTACTATAACTTACACTAAAAGTACATGCGACATATTGTCGCACCTTTTAACCATGTTTATGTCCCAAGCTATGTGAACTATTTGTTTTCATTAAAGTTTTAACTAATTGATTTTAGGCTTGACAGTTGGACTACCGCATATCATCTTATACGGGCTTACATTGCAAAGGAGAAAACCAATGAAACTACAAGAGATATTTGACGCAGCTTCGGTTCATTTGATGGGCATGGACGGCCCGTCATTGGACACCTTCAATGACGCTTGCGCGTACCGTGGCGAGGATCACGGTGAGTTTAACGGGCAGAAATGCGCCGTGGGGCTGTTCATAGCTGACGAGCATTATGACCCTGAACTTGAGGGCCTTGGAATAGCTTCAACAGGCGGCGGACCTGTTGCTGATGCTGTTGCGAAGTCTTGGGATCAAGATGATTTAACTGAAGCTCAGGTGTTGTTGTTGTCTGACTTGCAGGACGCGCATGATGATTCGTCTAGGGTCGGGGAGTGGCCTAACAGCGTTATCGCGTCTTTAGACAAGGTAGCCACCAAATTTCACCTACGCTTTGATCCGAAGGGGGCCAGCGCATGAGGTATCAAATATCTTGGATTGAGGAAAATGCCGAAATGATATGCGGCAACGAATATCAGTGGCATGTTGTGGAAACCTTGGAAGAGGTTTCCCGATACAAAGCGTGGTTGCGCAGTAATGGTAATTACGGGAAAAATATTATCAAGAAATTCACGGTATCTTCGGTAATTGAACAAGAGGATATGAAAAATGCCTAATCATTGTTATCAAGAGGTTTCGATCCTTGGGCCGCGGCCCGTGGTTAGGCATTTATACGAAAGTGTGTTTGATCCTTGTATTCGAGGGGGTAGCCGGCGGTTTTGCGACGTTGTGATACCGTTTCCTTTATCGGAAGTGGGTGACGGTTATAATTGGCGCGTGGCCAATTGGGGCACGAAGTGGGACGTGTGTGAAGTTTCTCTTGTGGATGATTTTAAGTTAGAGGCGTCCTATGGCCCGCGACAGACGAGAGATTTAAATATCCAAGAGGCGAGTTTCACATTTAAGTGTTGGACTGCGTGGGCTCCGCCTGTTCCGGTATGGGATCGTTTGGTTAATGAGTTTGGTTGTATTGTGACGGCGGATTACCATGATGAAGGTGGTTTGTTTGAGGGCGAGTATAATTGCAGTGATAGTCGGTGGGAGCCGGGGGAACGAACTTTTAGTTTAGGTTTTGGGAGAAAACGAGGATGACTTACAATTCAAAAGAGACATATTGGGCGGGCAAAGGCCGTTACGAGGCAGAAGAAATTATTCTGCACGATTTGATTGATGAAAAGCTTGTGTACGACAACCCAGATTGTCCGTACACGGCGCGGATGCCTAGATCGCACAGTGGCGGGGGCAATTATCATTTGGAAAAGTTGCGTAAAGCAAAGTATGCTTATTATAGATGGTTTAATGACGGGGATAGTAGTAACATTTTTTCACATAGGGCCACGTTGAAGAAAGTCGGGGGGCATGGTGTCTCCCCCCAGACGGTTGAGCTTATAATGGATTTAAAAATTCAAGAGGCGTGGGCCGAGCAAAAAGGGGCAGTGCTGTTGGCAGAAGGGGCGTCATGAAAAAAAAGATAAAGGCGTATGAGGCAATCGGAGTAACCATTCAATCCGTTTTTGACAACCCGGACATTGATCCAAAGGATCGCCGGAAGATAATAGCGGAAACACTTGAGCCTATGTTAAATGAAGTGTTTGGCAGGGACTATGAACCGGAGCAATGGTTAGACTTCTACAGGAAGGATGCACCGGAGCAAGAGCCATGATTACTTCAACGTGTCCGGAATGTCGTGGGGAGGGTTTTGTTGAGGTTGAGTTTCCAGTGCCGCACAGTTTTCATCGTGACATTGGTTTTTTAGACACCCGCCGTGAACCGTGTTTGGATTGTACCGGCACGGGGGCTGTTGAAATGGAGGATTTTGACATGATCCAACGCGACGAATATGAGCGCGTTTGTGAAGAAAACCGGAAGTTACGGGAATTGGTTGAGGCCAAGTCCCCAATGGCTATGCTGCAAATGCTTAAACGGTTTCTAGGCGGCAATTACGGCCTTACTGGGCCGGTTGAGCAACGAAAGGAAGGGCATGACTAGGGAAGATATGGAAAGGATTTTGGAAGCGGCTTTTAACAAGGTGTTTCCAGATCGCCAGTGGTCTAAGTATATTCCGAAGGATGGGGATTGATGGGCGGCCTGATAATTTTAATTTTTATATTGGGCAATGGCGCGGGGTCCGCGGAGTTTTCTAATTTGACGGCGTGTCGAATAGCGGACGCTCATTTGCGTGCGTATTATCCCAATTCGTATGATGGGACATGCGTGTACAAAAGGATTGTTCCCCCCCGTGCTCGTCCGTGGAAGTAACGCCGGACCATTCACAAAACATTAGGTTAGTTGCTTTTGACATAGGCCGCGGCCCGTGGACGTTGGAGCGTGCGGCGTTACAGCGCCAGTTATTATTGGAAGCTGCGGATTTTTTAGAATTTTTAGAAGTAAGTGTTTTGGATGAAATGGAGCATTTAATTGCTCAGTTGCGGGAGGCAAGGGATGGACGATCAAAGGGAGCGCCGGGAATTGACGACGTTTCAGCAAGCGGAATTGAAGTGGTTACGCCGTCAGGTTGATACTTTAGATCAGGAGCGTTTTCGTTCGGATGCGCGGCCCAACGTTCAACGCGAGTTATTTACTGCGCGGGGCGAGTTGGGACGATTTGTTCGCGGGTTACGCGAGAGTGGTTTTTTAATTTAAAACAAGCCCCCAAGGGAGGATCCGAATGGGCTGGACTGTTGCGGCGGTGGCGCGGCGGGATAACCTCCCCCACCTTTTCCGTGGTCTGGTGCGATCCGACTTAACTCAGATTGATTTAATCTTGTAAATTGTGTCGGTGGTTGCGGCGCGGGTGGGGGCACTTGTGACGGCATAGGCGCGGGGCCTCCTCCGCCTTTTTGGGAATCTGGCGCGGGATCCACGGACCGCGTTCTCCTAAGTATGTCAGAAGGATGTTCCCTATTTGGTGAGAAACCTCCTGCATCCTCTCCTATAGCCATAGTTACAGCCGGGGGTTCTTGGCCCGGCGGCGGCATAAACGGTGGTTGCGGCCCGTTTCCTTCCTCTCCTATAGCCATAGTTGTCATGAATGGCGGCTCTGGGTCCGTCGGTCGTATGAATGGCGGCTGTGGGTTCGGCGGCGGCACGAATGGCGGCTCTGGGTTTGGCGGTTGCATGGATGGCGGCTGTGGGTTCGGCGGCGGCATGAATGGCGGCTGTGGACCGTTTCCTTCCTCTCCCGCCGCTAGAGTTGTGAAATTATCTGGGTTTGGCGGTTGTATGAATGGTGGGTTTCCTTCCTCTCCCATAGCCGCAGTTGTCATGAATGGCGGATCTGGGTTCGGCGGTTGCATGAATGGTGGTTGCATGAATGGTGGATCTAATTCTTGGCCCCCGCCCGGGAAAGTCGGCCCATATCCACCGTATCCAACACCGCCCATAAACGGGATTGGACGTTGATATTGATACTGTTGCGGTTGATAACCTCCCCCGCCTTTTCCTATCTGGTTCATTGGCGGTTGATATTGTTGCGGCGGCGGACGTTGATATTGTTGCGGCGGGGAATAGCCACCCCCGCCTTTACGTCCTTCCATCCCCCTAATTTCGCCTTGAAGCATGTTAAGTAAATCGGGTGGGCGCCCATATCCCCCTCCCCCCATAGGGGGCGCTTGCTGTTGAGACATTTCATTATACATGTTGGTTTGCTGTTGAGACATTTCATTCAAGCGGTCCATGTCGGCTTGTTGTTGTTGTTGGGGGTTGATCGGCCCATACCCGCCCCCTAAAGCACCCGCAGGGCGAATGTCCGCCCTGCGGGCGGGTGTTGGCGGCGTAAGAGGATTAAACGGGTCTTGTAAAAAACTGGGTAGCATCGTTGACATAAAACCGTCTCCTAAAGATTGTCTCGCAAGCTTTCCGCTATGTCGCCTGCAACTACGTCATTAAAGGCCGCAAACATAGGATTAGAATTAATTTCTAAAAACCACGTTTTGTTGCCGTCATCTATAAAATCTGCGGCGCAGAATGTAAGGTTTATTTTCCCCATTAGTTTGCGAACTTGTTGAACTATAACACGATCTATTTCAGAAACAAATAGGCTAGGATTTGGGTCGTCCCGATAATCAAGGTATTTGGACGCCAACCCAAAAACAAATATATCTCTCCCAATAACAAAAAGTCGTTTGTTAAGGCCGTTTATCCGTTGTTGTAAAATAACCGGATATTGAGCCCGTGCGCCGTGAACTGCGTGCGCTCCGCCGGTAATGGGTTTCATTATAGTGTCTGGTCGTTCTGTTTCTTTCCCGGCCTCGGTGTCGGGTATATTTAAACCGTATTCTTTAGCCAAAACGAGATTTTTTAATTTATAGGGCGTTTCTTCTTCGTATTTTGGATTATACTGTTTGATGTTGGGATGTGAGCGAACGTAATTAGACATTAAATACGCGTTAGCGTACATTGTCCAATTAGTTTCTCCAAATACGTTTGCCCGCCCAAAGCTTGCGTTAAAATAAATTTCGTAGCCGTCCACGGTAAGCGTGTCGGTGGTAATATCCCAATGAATGTCTTGATTTTGATCTACAAACAAATCGAAATGATCCCGCAATGCTGCAATATTGGGGTCAGACATTTGCCCGAATAACAGCGCGGTCATCTAGGGCGCAGGGTTTCTATGCCCGCAATGCGAAAAGCCTCTTCTGTTTCCTTTTTAACCGCCTCTTCCAGAATTTTTTCGGCTTCTTCTTTTCGGCTTTGACGGTTTTTCCGGACTTGCGACTTTAACACGCGCATATCGTTTTCCGATAGATTGCCGTTTTTCCAAAAGTCAAACATCATACGTAGTTGGCCGCCAATGGTGCGGCCTTCTATAAAGGCGACAGCCACTAATTCCTCATAAGTTTCTCGCGGAACCAGTACACTCTTCCATTTTTTAGTATCCATGGTAAAACTCCCACTCCGTTATGTGGGAATATATAAGATAGGTCAGCTATACGCAAGAAAAAACCCCCTTTCCGTTGCAGTGCGAAACCTAGCCGGGAAAGAGGGTAGTTGTGCGGGAGACTCCAAGTGCTTATTTGGAGAAAAAAGACAATGAGGGAAGCCCCCCGCTACAGGCATATAGACACGCAACCCTCAGCAAATTGCGGCCCCTATATTTCTTTAGTCTCCCCCCATGACGGCCCAATGTCAATATCACATTTGTTCGGTATGCAAAGAGAAATAGATTTTTCCATTATTTCCCGGATTTCTTTTGCTTTGTCCAACGTGTCAACGCTAAACGCAAGTTCGTCGTGGACTTGAATAAGTGGTGTATGCCCCGCCTGATAGACGTCCAACCATGCTTTTTTAGTCATGTCCGCGGCGGAGGCTTGAATGAGCCTGTTTAGAGCCTTGTAAGTCATGGCGCGCTTGAGCCGGGTTGTTGGCCCGTGGGCCGCGACGGCCTCTTGGTAGGGCATGGCCTTGTGCATATCAAAGGTGTCGGGCTCCCAAAGGTTAAATCGACACTTTCTGCCATGCAATGAGCGCACCGAACCGCTTGACCGGGGGTCTTCCAACCTTCTTTGCACGCCAGAGTTTAGTTGCTTTAGAAAGGGCAACGTGGCGTTGAATTGTTTCAGTATGGCCCGGGCTTCGTCTACCGATACGTCCAGTTCCCCGGCTAATTTGTTGACGCCCATGCCATAGATAATGCCAAGGCCAACCGATTTAGCCGCTTTGCGTTTAAGCCCGGTCATTTCGGCCACCATAGTATGAAAATCGGTGTCCGGGTTGTTTGTGTAGGCGCCTACCATCTCGGCAACGCCCGTTAGTTGGGATCGGGTGCTTTTTCCATAGGCATCTGCATAGTGGACCGCGATGCGCGGCTCCTGTTGCGAGAAGTCAATGGACGCCCACTGTTCCCCCTCTTCGGGCATAAACAGACTGCGGATCATTGGACCTAATTCTGGATCGCGGGCCGGAATTTGTTGGAGGTTTGGGTTAGACATTGATACGCGCCCGCTTACGGTGCCGCCATCTTCAGATCGAATTTGATTTATGTGCCCGTGAATTCTCCCGTCTGGGCCCACGTAGCGCAACAGACCATCAATAAATGTGCCGTTTATTTTGTTATACGCACGCGCTTGGACAATTGATTGCGCCAATTCGTGCGGATGTTCTGAGAGAAATTGTTTAGTAAACGAGGGAGCGCCCTTTTCTGTGCGCGGATATTCCAGACCGGCCTTATCAAAGGCTTGGGCTATTGATTGCGCTGCCCATATTTCTACATCCTTTCCAACGATATTCTTAATCTTTTTTAGCAGACCCTTTTCTCTTTTCAAAACGGTTTGTTTGGATCTTTCCGCTAAATCTAGGTTTACGCGCACGCCCTTTAACGTCATGTCCACAAGACAGGGGAGCAAGCTATTTTCCAGCTCCCAAATAGACCAAAGATCCTCGCGGTTTATTTCTGTTTTAAAATGGTTCCAAAGTTCCAAGGTCAGCGTTGCGTCACCCTCGGCATAACCTCCGACATACATTGCCGGCAACTTCCACATTTCGCTCTTAGGATCTACGCCAAATTCCCGGGCGGCTTCCTTCAGACCCTTTTCTGCCTTGGTTTTGCCCAAGTAATCGTAGCCCAGCGCATTGAGCGCATAGCTAAACCGGTTTTCGTCCAACAAGTTTGCTGTGACCATAGTATCAATGATACGGCCGTTGACGTTGTAACCGTCCGCACGCAACCATCCCAAGTCATATTGAGCATTGTGCATGATTTTATCGCCGGGAGAGTTTAATTGTTTTTGTAACCAGCGCCGCACGATTTTTTCATCTAAGTTTCCGCCGCCCCAATGGCGGACCGGGACATACCCGGACCACCCACTTGTCGCAACAGCAAAGCCAATGATTTCCCCATCTTTAGTGGGCCAGCCGGGCCCTTTGTTTTTTAAATTAGGATCCTTTGTTTCAAGGTCGATACACAATTCCGACGCATTCGTAAGGTCCGGAAGTTCACTCGGGGGCACCCATTCCGTTTTAGGTGGGAACATTGGCATTTGCATTTTTGTTTGCATTACGATTGCCTACTTTTAAACACTGGCAAGGTAACGTCTGGATGTCTTTCCTGCACGTCTTCCAAGATTTTTTCAACCGGTTCATCCGACTTTTCCTCTTCGAAGAGGATATGCGGTTCAATAGGTTTGGCATTCTGCTGAAATGCAAACTCTGCGCCTAACCCGGTATATCCCGCCTTATCAATCCAAGAATCGACATGATCTATGGTTTCTAACAACCGGCTAGTTTTCACCCAATCCATCATTAGCGCCACATGCGCCGGGGTTACTTCGTCCACATGTTTAAGAATAATCTTCCAACCGTCTGCAATACGTTGGTGATTTTCAAACGCATTGCCATAATCTTTCGCCCGTGGGCCATTAATAAGCTCTTTTGCTTTGTCCAAGACTTCATCTCGCTTCATATTTAAAATCCTCCGGAGTTAATTCGGGCAATGCCCGGGCTTTTTGTTGGGAACTTGTGCGTTCTCGGGTTCTAAAAAACCCGTCGAATTGTGGGTTTTCTTTCATAAATTTTCGCGCAAACCACGGGCTATAATTATTGTTTAGTTTAAACATAGATTTCCCTGACACGTCTGCTTGATCTGTCTCCCATCGTATTCGCTCAAAAATGGCGCTTGCGGAATAATGTCGAAAACCCCGGGCAATTATTTCTCGCGTAAACAATGCGAACAACCCTTTTACTTTGGGGTGTTTTTCCGAAAACTTTTTAGCTTGTGCGTCTATTTCATCTTCCCTTGTAAGTATCATAGTTGATAGCTCCTAGTTACATCCTCGGGGTCAACAATATAAAGATTTTCCCGCGCCCTTGTGACCCCAACGTAAAAGACCCGGTGCATGTCGTCGCCCATATCGCGCAAGGCGGCCGACGTTAAATCAGTATAAATAACCACGTTGTCCGCTTCACCGCCTTTGGCTCCGTGGATCGTGGACAGTTTTATGCGGGGCACGGCGTTAAACTTTTCACCGCTCCGCAGTAAGGCCGTAATATACACCCGGTCTAAATCGGGCATTTTATCCATAGCCTCATGCCACACCATGTCGTCTTGTACTAAAAGGCCATGGTGTTCTTGTAAGCGGGCTAACGTAAATAATTTATCGTCATCGTGCGGTTTAAACCGCTTAAAGCCACGCTTTATGTGCTTTCCGTTTCCGGACATATAATCGTAAATATTTTGCGCTGTTTTGCAATCAATACTTTTGCCCCGACGCATTTGTTCCCACCCATTAACGGAGCTACTTACTTTTTCTGATATGGACCGGTGGCCGTTGCGCTCAAACAAATATCCGTTGTATTTTAAGGTTTCGGCCACAGGGGACAGCATATAGTTTGCCTGCGCCATGACCAGCCAATCCCCTCCGGACATATCCATGTCTCCAACGCTGTAGATCCGCTCAACTTTCCCCCGCTTTTTGCGTGGTAAATATTTCTTAGGGAAGCGACGAATTATGCGGGAGGCCACTTGTTCGGCTACCGTGTGAACCTCGGCGGGGATTCGATAGGATTGTTCTAATACATCAGATCCGCCTTCTAAGTTAATGAAGTGATCGACGTCGGCACCCGCCCACCGATATATCGCTTGATCGTCGTCTCCTGCGCAATACATGCGCTCAGACAAGTCATCTAAGGCGTGGGCAATGTCCCATTGCACGGGGGATAAATCTTGTGCTTCGTCCATAAAGCAAAGCTTAAACCGCGGGCAGTGAAAGACGGCTTTTTCTGCAAAAGAAATTAGCATATCGGTGTAGTCCACAAGCCCCTGAACTTCTTTGTAAGCGGCGTAAGAGCGATTAACATAGTCTACCTCGGCCCATGTTTCGTTTAACTGGCTGCGGTCATACTCTTCCACCAATTTGGTTTTTTTGAGACGCGACAAATTTATAAGTTGCAAGATAGGGTGATCCGACGAAACCATCACGCTATCGTCATCGTCTGATATTTTAGTTATGCTTAACGCCATGCCTATTTTGCGGGACAATTCGTTATAATGCTCCGCCTGCATAAGCTGGCTATCCTTGAGGCCCAGCATACGATAGGCGAGAGAATGCAACGTGCGGAAGTACGGCAAGTCGTTTTCCGGATCTAAGTTAAACCGAACGGCGGCGCGTTCTTTAGCCTCATTTGCTGCTTTTCGTGTGAAGGCTAGGAATGCAATTGTATTTGGAGACGTACCATTGGAGAGGGCTTCCTCCACCATATTTAACAGTGTCGTAGTTTTTCCCGTACCGGGGGGTCCGAATATTCGATACATCGTATCCTGCCTCTTCAATTGCTCCAAATAACTCTTTCACTGTTTTGACCCCGCAATTCGGGATCGACAGAAGTTCCGCGGGATCGACAAGATTAACAAAGTCTTGCACGCTTAACCCCGGAGGTACGCCATTGCAGATCGCATTTTTTGTGCGGATAGATACTAATGGCGGGATAAATTGATCCATTCGAGTAATATTGCTAAAGTCGAAGTCTGGCGCGCCTTTCGTTGCTTCGTCGTACCACCGCTTCAATCTACTTCTCTTGGCCAACACTTGCCGAACACGCTCCCGGGAAATACCAAACTCTTTTCCTATCTTGTCGTAAGAATATTTAGGCTTACCCTTTTCGTTTAGCTCCTGCCGCATAGCATAAATTTTTTCCATCCTCGTTTTTCCCATTAGAACGGCGCCTCCATGTCTTGCCCAAAGTCGGGCGTATCAATATCAATAGCCACAACGTCATAAGCCGGAATGACCCACAACCGAACGGCTTTGCCCTTAATTTTCATAACGGTGCTTTCCCCATTTCTATCCCGGAGCCGTTGCGCAATCTTATGACTTTTGTATTCAAAGAATTTGTTCTTGCGTAGATGTGCTTCAAAGTCTTTGAGCCGGAAATAAATACGCCCCTCTTCCTCGTCTGTATAAGGCCGACGCAATAGTATTTCCTCGCGCGTATTGGCTTTTTGTAACGTGGTACAAAATTCTTCCAAATAATCATAAAACTGTCCATCAATGGATGCGTCTTCAGACACTTCCACAATAGCGCCCTCGGTTTCCGTCATGTCTGTTAGCAAGTGATTTATCCGGGCTTCCCACTGCTCTTTCTTCGCGGTCCGTGGAAGGTGGTTTAATTGCTCTACACACGAGCGTTGAAATGCGGTCTGATTCATTAGAGCCTCTGTATCTAGCTCCAAAGGCTCCCCGTTGACGTCCATAAACCAGACCGGCGGCAGAGAGTTATACTTGCGAAGGTTTGCCACTGTAGCCCCCGACACAGCCGCTCCCACGCCATACTTGCGCGTGCGGCAAAGCTCTGCGTTACAGTAACTTTGTATTGGGGCGTCTTTGCACTTATACGCATAGTCTTTTTTCTGTAGCTGTTTGGCTACAATATTAACCTCATTAAGCGGCAACGGCGGATCTAAATACTGCGCGTTATAAGACAAGATTTCAGCTTCCCAGCTATCGGGGTAAGCCTTGCGCAGATACACGCCCAAATTAAACAAGCCGTTGTTACGCCCGCCCTCACTTATTTTTAGCTTGGCAAGGATTTGCAAGCACGGCGGCCCGTCGGGAATAATGGCGTCACCACTATCTTCAATCTTGAGAGCCTGCACTTGCTCCGGAGTTTGCACATACTGCGCATACTGCGCAAAAAATTCTTTTAATGTGGCCGCGGCACCGTCATCGTGAAACCCGTAGCGTAAACCATCCTCTGCGTTGTAGTAAGGCATGTTCAAAAAGTTGCCCACATCGCCGCGGTCTAAGAATAATTTTATTTGTTTGGGGAAGATTTCACAGCCCCCGTGCCCAAGCACCGAGGCTATGTGCCCAAGCACTTCCTGCATTTCTTTGGCAGTAATCCAATCGTTTACAAACAGGAACATATGCGCGCCGCCTGACTTTGACCGACATACGATCAGAGGCAGCTTGAGTTTCCGAATTTGTGATATTAAAAGTTTGTGGTCAAGCGGGTAAGTATCTACATCAATACAGCCCCACTTTACTTTGTTGTCTTCATTAATCGGGATTATTCCAATGCTGGCACCTTTGCCAGAGAGATGCCCCTCCCAATGCTTCGTGGTCCGTAGTTCGCGGACGACGGTTGCTTTACCTGTGTTTTTACCGTTTGCCTGTGTTTTATCTATTTTATATGTGCCGTAAGCTTGTTCTAGCCCGGCGAAAATATCCGCAAACTTTTGTGCATCTGACATACCTGTCCCCTAGATAGGAAAGGGCCGCGCACCACACGCGGCCCAAATTGACTTAAAACGGAATTTCATCCGATTTAGGGTCATCTCCATCTTGAGAATGTTTAACGTTCACGTCACCCGCGCTAATGCTTTGCGCAAACGTTCTGCCCTGCCCGTATAATGCGGCGTCTTCCACGACGCCTTCGAGGCCCATGTCCCAACCGTGCCAACTTCCTTTGCTGTTCTCTTCGCTAACGGCGCGCAAAAGATAAATGTGGCTAAAGCGTGGCGCTTGAAAAGGCCCGCTTTTACCCAACATTGTGCGGCTTTGGATCATTGAATTCCATTTGCGCGACTTTTTAAGTTGCGTGGATTTCATAGCAATTAATGCGGGCTGCGCGCCACCTTCATCGTCAATAACCAAAACAAAATGCTGGTGCGTCTCTTCAATGTACGTCCCACTCCCGCCAACCACATATTCCCGGTTATCGTCTTTACTTCGCTCTGTTTTTGGCCGAGCGGCGTCGGGGGTAAAGATATTTACAGGCGCGCCTGTACCCACCCCTCTTGGCGCCCATTCAATGAAACGCTTTTGGTAAGCGCAAGGAATAACACGAATGCCGTCTTTCCCTTTGTAAACGTCGCCGGTCACGGTGTTATAAATGTCCCCCTTGCGACCATCAAAAGTGTCATCGTCTAACAAAGGATCAAGCCCAGACAAGATTTTAAGAAACGGTAACGCAAGATCATCTTGCGTCATGTTTTCATTACCTACGCCGGCATCTTGTTCATACATGCTAGGATCAAATCCCTGCACTTCGGCTTTCTTTTGTTTTGCTACTGCCTTACCAGCCATTTTATTTTCCTCCTTTAATAGTTGCGCGCTGTGAAATGTATGCGCCGAATACTTCCATGGGGAATTCTTCCCCAACTTCTACACGTTCGCGTATCCAAGCTTTTAAAGTGCTTGCGTGAACGTCTTGTTTTTGTTGGGCTACATAGCCTTTAGCGGTTGCGATAGCGTAAAACTCTTCAGCTTTATTGTCTTCGCCCCGACCAAATTGACAGGATACAACATTCTTAATTATGTCGTCATGCCCGTTATTGCGAAGCCAATCAAACGCCGCTTCTTTATTGTTGGCAGATATATGGCCCGCATACAAAGGCTTGATTTCTACCTTAGAACCGTCGTCTAAAGTAAAGGATGACACGCCCATTTCTTGTAGAATTGACGGCAAGTCTTCGTCCGTCATTTTCAAAAGGTCTTTCTTCTTTTCTTTGAGAAATTCCTCTGTGCGCTTAATCTCGCCTTCTGCTTCCCGAATGCGGCGCGCAATCTTGCCCACCGACTGTAAACCGTCCCCGTCAAAGTTTTCGAGAACGTTTGATGGGTCATCGTTTTCCATCATATCAAGTAAACTACTCATGTTTTCTCCGTGGTTCGCGTTTCGTGGTTCGTGATCAAAGAGGTTTTTGGCCCCTTGCATATCGCATATAATTGTATATATTGAGGGCGTCAAGGAGAAAATGCAATGTACAAATTTAAAACAAAGGGCCCGGCTGGGTACAAATTTAAAACAACGCCGTATGGCCACCAACTGACTGCGTTCAATAATTCGTGGGCCACGAAATACTACGCGCTATTTATGGAAATGGGCACCGGGAAAACTAAGGTCGCTATTGATACGATTGGCGCATTATACGAACAAGGGCATATAGACGCCGCGTTGATACTGGCACCAAAAGGCGTCTATGACAACTGGGTACAAGGGGAAATTCCAATTCACTTGCCCGACCGTATTGTCCGGGATGTTTTGCGCTGGCAAGCCAGTTCCACCAAAGTGTTTAAACAAAAGTTACGCGACTTTTCTATACCAACTCAAGACCGCAAGCCCATGCTGCGTCTGTTTGTTATGAATATTGAGGCTTTGTCCACGCCCAAAGGCGCAGATACCGCAATTGACTTTTTACGTCTTAACCCAAATTGTATTATGGTTGTAGACGAAAGCACCACGATTAAAAATCGGCAAGCCCAACGCACAAAAAACGTTGTTAAATGCGGACGTTTAGCTAAGTATCGGCGGATCTTAACGGGTTCCCCCATTACTAAATCTCCTATGGATTTATTTAGTCAATGCGATTTTTTAGAAGATCGTTGTCTCGGGTTTAACAGCTATTATGCTTATCAAAACCGGTACGCTGTAGTTCAAAAACGGACTATGGGACACCGTAGTTTTCAAGAAATCACCGGATACCAACGGCTAGACGAACTCAATACCAAACTGGATCGCATCAGTAACAGGATTTTAAAAGAAGATTGTTTGGACTTGCCAGAAAAAGTGTATGTCCGCCGAAACGTGCCTCTCACTAAGGAACAAGAAACAGCTTACATACAAATGAAGAAGTTGGCTTTGGCTCAATTAGAGAACGGGGAGTTATCTACTACGCAATCGGTCCTGACACAAATTATGCGCTTACAACAAATATGCTGTGGTTTTTTGCGCACTGATGACGAGGAAATAATAGCATTGCCCAACAAACGTCTTGATGAACTTATGTCCATCGCAGACGAGCTTCAGGGTAAGGCAATCATCTGGGCAACGTGGACTCACGACATACATATGATTGCTGATGCCCTGCGCCGCCGCTTTGGCCCAGAAGCGGCGGCAACCTATTATGGGGGGACGCCACAAGACGAGCGACAACAAATAGTTACCGATTTCCAAAACCCTGATTCTCCTTTGCGTTTTTTTATTGGCCAACCAAAAACCGGCGGTTACGGCATTACTTTGACGGCCGCGCAAACCATGATCTACTATTCCAACAGTTATGATCTGGAAATACGGCTACAGTCTGAGGACCGCGCTCACCGAATTGGGCAAAAGGGGACGGTGACATATATTGATCTTATGGCACCAAAGACAATTGATGAAAAGATTATTGGCGCCTTGCGCGACAAAATTGATATTGCCGGCAAGGTATTAGGGGAAAATGCGAAACAATGGCTTATCTAGCGCCCTGTTGTTGGGCGTTAATTAACCCCGAGACGGGATCGTTAGGGAACATTGTAGCATAGTTTGCGCGGGTATTAGCGTCGGCGCCAGCCGCCGGCCGAGGAGCCTGTACCGGCGGCTGGGCTCCCGGCATCGCGGGGGGCGCGGCGTTTGGGAGGGTTGCCGGTGCCGCCTGCGGGGGAGGATTAATGCTTTGTAAATATTGTTCTATTTCCGTCGCCGCGGGTGCCGCGTCCGCCGCGGATACAACATTAGGAAGAGCTAGATTAAACTGCGCGTCTTGTATTTGTTCTTCCGTCGGTGTCAATCCAGCGTTTATAAGTGCAGAGTTAAGTTGACGGTTAAGCCGAATGCTCTTATTTCCGCTTTGTGCATTAAGTCCCTTATCAATAAGCAATTCCATCATTTCAGGGTTACGCGCGGCCTCTTGTAGTAAATCGTTAAAATATGTGTTGGGCATATGTTGGAATTTATTGCGCGCAAATTGAATACCCGCAGAGGCTTCCACCAACCCTTGTGTGCGGCCGGTGAGTTTAGATATTTGAGCCCCCACACCAAGACCGCCAACGCGAATTGCCAAATCATATATAGCGGAGGGCACGTCTTTTAATTTGTAATTTCCACGATCCCCGCTCACGATAGCGTCTTCAATAAACGTCGCTTCCCGCAAAATGGTATTGATCCGTGTTGCTTCTGCGTCCGAAAACAACCCTTGTTGCCGCATAATTCCCATTACAGATTGTTGCCCGCGGGCCAATGGCTTAAACAAGTAGTCCCGATACGCTTTAAAACTCATTTTGTCATCCGCACCGCCGGCAAACACGTAAGCGTGATCTAAAATCGCATCCCGCAAACCCGCCACCACCTCGGGGCTTGTTTGCGCCGCCGCTTTCGCCGCAGCGTTTAAGTTTGCGGCAGGGTTCTTTGGACGGTTGCCGGGGGATCCGATTAACGTGCCAACGCCCGCCGCGGGCGTTTCTGCGTTGCCTAAAAACGCAGAAAGGGCAAGCTGGTTGTCCAGCCCCTTTCTAAACAAACTGTCGTCTTTTTTCGCATCAGACAATAATTTTTGTGCCGTAACAGAATTTGTCAAGTCGTCCTTTAATGCCGGAAACATGGTTAAGGCTTCGTCGTTCTGACGTATCCACGCGGTTAAGCCGTTCATATTTACGCGGTCAGTGGCAGGGTTATAAAAGTTTGACGCCTGCCCACGCAACATTGTTTCTTGCGCACCTCGCACCGTTCCTAACCGGGCGGCCGCACTGTCCGCAAAGTCTTCGCCCGCATTGTCCGCCATAAATCGCGCAGCGTCTTGAATTTGCAACAGTTTTAAGTTGGTAGCGTTGGCGCTACCGCGCATAACCGTGTCAAAAACTAATTCCGGAGGTAACTTTGCCGCCCCTGTCTTGCTTTTACCCAACACTTCGCCACTAAATGCCCGCGTAAAAACATCATTCAAAGACCGGCTAAAATTATGCGCGGCCTGCAAACTTAATTGGTTTTCAGTCTTGGGACCAATGGTTCCCGACGCCAACCCTAAATCGTCTAACGCCGCTTCCGCCATCTGCCCGTAAAAATTACTATCGCGGTAGTTTCCCGCGGCCCGTGAGTCGCGGGCCATAGACAGCATTTCGCTACGGAAAGCGGTTAGATCGCCTACTGTAATTTCTGGCAATTCAGAAGCTTGTTCCGCCGCTTCGGCGGTTGCGCGAGATTGCTGACTGCGCAAAAAGGTTATTTCCTCAGTGGCTAAAAGTTCGGCAATTTTTGCCTCTGCTAATTGCGCCACGCGGTTCCGCGTTGTGGGATCTAGGAAGCTTCCCCGTTGATCGCTACCTTTGGCACGATAATCAGCAACTATGTCTCCCAGATCGCGTATGGCTCTTTGGATCCCTCCCTGCGGAGCCCGGAATAAATCAGGGTACGCTCCATACAACTCGTCTTCTGCTACACCGCCTTTGGCGGCCAACGTTTTAAATTTCTTTTGAGCGGCGGCCAATTCTTTGTTTAACGTGGCCATTTGCCCGGCCACAGCATCCTCGGGGACGTCCGCGTCTCGTCCGGACACACGACCAACAAACCGACGGATTAAACTGGGGAACGGGCTTTCTGGCAAAAGTTCCCCGGTTATCTTGTCAAAAGTAGATATAACGCTTGACGCGTTGGCGGGTTCTTTTTTGTTGACCCGGTTATAAAGCATTTTCTCTTGGTCGCGCGCCTCCGTTAATACTTGACGCGTTTGCGTTTCGATAACTTCCCCCGCCTTTTTTGCGGCGGTGGGGGTAGTGGAAATAATATTGCCCGCAGTTTCCGCGGCTTTCCCTTCCACTTGACTTAATCGGGACTGTAAAAGCTCTTCATAAATGTTGCGTTGCATCGTTGCTGCGGCGTCCAAAATACTTGGATCATCCATAGCAATCATTAGATCGACCATTTTATTCATGGCCGTAAGGTTTTGCAAGGACGCCCGCTCCAAAGTAGGTCCGGCTCTTAGGTCGGCGGCAATATCCGCTTGCAATTTTGCCAAAGTAGGGGACAAAGCTTTTCCTGCGGCGGTGGTCGTGTCTAAATCTACCCCGGCCTCTGCGGCTAAAGTGGCTAACTCTCGGTCAGAGCGCAAGGCTTTTAAGACAGCCGTGGGATCTTCACCCGCCTCTTCTAAAATTTTTACAATTTTACCCCCAAGCTTGTTTGCCCGGCCCGTTGTCGTTAGCTGCGAAAGAGACGCTTTTAACGGCGCAATCACAGGAGTTGTTATTCGAAGCACTTGTGCGGGGTTGAATATCGCTCCCGTGATTTCGGCCGCCGTCCGTTTTAAAACATTCCCCGGATCATTCTCTTCAACCGCGCCACCTAAAATACCCGACGTTGCCGCCGCCCCCGTTTCAATGGCTGCAAAAGACCCCGGACGGGTGGACGCTGTTTCCAAAACCTTTTCTACAGGCGTTGCTTTAGTCGGGGTTCCCCCCTTATTCTTAATAAATTCTCGAATGTGCATGGCCGGCCCAAGGGCCGAGTTTCGTGCAGCGGCTAAATACGGAATAGGTAACGGTAAGACACCTCCGCCAAAAGTGCGCCCCCCTTCATATAATCCCCGACGCAAAGGAGCCTCTGGGAAAAAATACTCATTAAGCTCGTTAGTTAAATATCCACCCGTTAAAGCCCCCGTTATTGTAGTGGCCCCCAAAACAAGAGGCGCGGTAACAGGTGCGGCGGGAGGAAAAGCGGCGCCGGCGGCGGCCGCAAGAGGGACACCCGCTTTAAATCCGCCATATGCGCCTAAACCCATTCCACCCGTTTCCGTCATTCCCCGGTTAATGCCCTCTCCTAAAGTGGCAAAAGCCCCGGGGTCGCGGACGGTGGATAATTCTTTTATGATGTCAACGTTTTTTATGCCCGCTTTGCGCGCTCCATCAATATCGTATTGCGTTTCGGACGCTAAATAATTCGCAATAGCCGCATCGGTAAGCCCCGCTTCGCGGGCCGCGTTGTAATCGTAGTCGATTTTTGTTGGTTGCAACGCTTCGGCGGCTTGAATTGTTGGACCTAACTGCGCATTAGTATCGGCCATTATTATCTCCTAAAGTCCGCGGGGTTCGCTCCTGCGCTGCCCAACTCTTCGTTAATTCCCAAATTAGTCGCTGCTGCATCATAGGCAAGTTTAAGTTGTTTAGCAAAAGCAAGTTGCGCATTAGCGGCGGAAGTAGAAGTTTCCGTTAGACTTTTGTTTTTCAAGGCAAGTTCGGTGCGTTGAATAAAGTCCGCAAGAAGGGCTCTTTGCGTTTTTACATTAGACTTTAATTCTTTATCTGTTGAGGTGAACGCCGCTTTGGGCAATTCTTTAAGAGATAAATCCAACTCTGTTGCAAGTTGCCGCCCTTCTAAATTAAACCGTCGCGTTGCGGAATTTAACGCACCAAGTGCCTGTTGCGCCTCTGTAGTTCCCGTAAATACTGTACCGTCTACACCGGGCAATTCCCCAAAAGTCATCTCACCCACGTAATTTATTGCCCGCGCAAGTCCAGAAACAAGTCCGGTGCCGGCTTCTAAACGCACGTTGGGATCAATTAAGCTTTGCGATAGCCCGTCTATCTGACCCGGTTCCGGGGGAAGTCCGACCATTGTGGGATCAAACCATGCCGGAAGCGTGCCGCCCGCTTCGTATATTTTCTTCAACGCGTTTTGTGCAGGAACGGGTAGTTGGCCGCCGAGAGTTGAGATGCCGCTTGGCCCTATTTGCGGAGAAATATACGTTTCCAAATCGGCAAACAATCTACTGGTTTCACTTGCCCCAAGCGTGCCCGCGCTTAAACGGTCATACGTATCTTGGTTTGAAATCGCGGCACGTAACCGTTCGCCCGCAGTTTTTTCTTGCGATTGATCCCCAACAATAAGATTTTGTTGCTGCTCTGCCGATAAGCTGTCAAAAATATCTCGTGGAACACCTTTGACCGTTTGCGGATCTTTAGGATTCCCCAACAATACACGCTGCTGTTGCTCGGCAGAGAGTCCGTTAAATATTTCTGCCGGAATGCCCTTGACCGGAGCGGCGGACAATGCCCGACCCTCTTTAGCAATTTGCGTAAGTAATGCGCGTTTTTCGGCATCCTTTTTACGAGTGTCCCCCCGTAATTCTGCGCGAATAGTTTTCTGTTCTTCACGAGCCTCTTTAGCAATTTGACGCGCAAGGGCACGAGCCTCGGAACCAATCGTTTGATCTTCCGCTCGTTGCTCCGCAGCAAGGGCACGAGCCTCTGCGCGTTCTTCACGAGTAAGCAATGCGCCTTGATCCCTTTCAAAGCGTTTTTGTTCCAACAACGCTTGACGTTCTTCGGTTTTGAGCGTGCGGCCCAAAGCACGTTCTTCTCTTGCAATCTCCGCGAGCAAATCAAGATCACGATCTTGTAAAGCAAAGTCTCTTCCGCGTAATTCCGTAGCAATTTTTGCGGCCTGATCCCTTTCAAAACGTTTCTGTTCCAACAACGTTTGACGTTGTTCGCCGGACAACGTTCGGTCAAACGCACGCCCTTCGCGTGCAATCTCCGCAACTAAGTCAAGATCCCGGTCTTCCAGTTTAAAGCCACGTTGACGTAATTCTTGTTCAATCGTTGCGGCCTGATCCCTTTCAAAACGTTTTCCCTCCAAAGCGGCCTGCCGCTCTTCCGTTTTAAGCGTGTACCCGTTTAATCTTTCTTCTCTGGCAATTTCTTCAAGCAAGTTTAAATCACGGTCTTCTAATTTAAAGCCCCGCTGACGTAATTCTTGTTCAATCGCGGCACCTTGATCCCTTTCAAAACGTTTTCCCTCCAAAGCGGCCTGCCGCTCTTCCGTTTTAAGCGTGTATCCGTTTAATCTTTCTTCTCTGGCAATTTCTTCAAGCAAGTTTAAATCACGGTCTTCAAGCTTATAACCACGTTGACGTAACTCCGTTTTTATTTGATCTGCAACGGCACGGTCTGCTTTAAATTCCGAAACCTCTTTTTCTTTTTTTGCTTGAACGAGTGCGGTGTATTGAGTTGGGTCCGCGACCCAACTTCCCTCCGCTAACCGCGCGTCATAAAGAGCCTTTTGTTCCGGATTGGCAATGTCAAACGTTACAACTTGATCGTCTTTGAACAACGTTATTAACTTAGAATTCGGGTTTTGAAGATCCCTTAACGCGCCAATTTCTTTCGTATCAATAAAATTATTCCCTACCGCCGCAGCATAATCCACGGCATATGTGGGCGAGTTTTTATCCAAAACCATCGGAGGCAACGATAAATCATTTTTATTAAAAAGCGTTACCATCTGAGAGCCTTTTGCCTTAGACGCTCTCCTTGCCGCGGTTATTGCCGAATATTCGCCCTGCGCGCCCTGCAATGCGGCAAGCTTCATAGCCTGTTCTTGTTGCTGATTGGCCGCGCCAAGCGCCCCAAGTTGTGCGCCCAATCCTGTTGTAGCGCCCGCAAGCTGCGCCGCAGGAGAAAGACCACGTAAATCTTGGCCCCCCGCACCCTGTCCCGCAGCAAACCTACCGGCCGCATCCGATATAGCAAACAAAGCTTGCGACTGCGCGGCCTGTTTTTGTTGCTCCGGATCGCCCATGATGCTTTGATAAGTGGGCAACATCTGTTGATAAAGGCTTTCCAACGTGGGATCACCCCCGCCCTGTAACCTTACGGGGCCGCCCTGACTAAAATTTACGGGTGGTGTGTTGCCCGCCCCCTGTGCCATGAGTGCGCCAACCCCTCCGGCCATCGGGGTAGGTTCCCCTCCGGGAGTTTGCATTTCTACGTTTGATGCAATTCCCTGCATCAATTGCCCAATGCCGCTGTCCACGGCACCTTGTTCGGTCATCATAATCGTCGGTTGCACCAACGCTAAAACCGATTCCGGGGTGGCTTGCGCATCTTCGGGCCCTACCAAGTCGGCTAATTCATTGTACCGAGATTGAAGCGGCTTATCATTGCCACGTAACGCATCAATGACCCCCTTCATGTCGTCGGCAGCGTCTAAACCCGCCATCATTTGCCCGGCATATTCTCGGCCAACTTGTTCCATTTGACCGGCCATGTTTTGCTCGGCCGCCATAAGCTGTTGCGCTTGAGGGTTCATTTGCCCGCTCATTGGATCGGGGGGTGCAGGAGGCATTATATCTTGCGGCATGGGTTGCGCTGGGCCGCCCGCTTGGCGAAACAAAGGACGTTGCATTACTTGCCCGCCCATTTGATACCGTTGCGCTAAACTAGGATCCATTTTTTGCTGAACCGACTCTGGCAGGCGTGAGAACCCTTTGTATTGGTTAGGTACGTTCATTAAAATAACCCCGCGTTTCTAGCACCGCCCGCGGCACTAAGTCCCTGTATGCCCAAGCCGAGGGCCGTTTGAAATGGTGAAATCTGTGGCGACGAGGTTGCCGTAACTGTTTGTTGCGACGTTGGCACACCCATGTAAATGTCCGACAAGAACCCGTATTGCTGGTACGGCTGTGCGTTCTGCGCCGTAGTGGTAAGCCGTGTTGCGTCCAGACCCGATTGACGAACCCCTCTTTCCAACGCGCCCGTCGTAATAAGATTGGATAGATCCTGCGCCGAAAGATTGGATAGCATAGATCCCACATTGGCTTGTTGCCCGCCGAGGTTTCCAAGTTGTGTTCCAAATTGACCGTATTGACCGGCCAACGCGCCAATGCCCTGCCCTAGATTTTGTTGTTGCCCGCCCATGGCCAACAATTGCGCAATGTCCGCTTGACCCAGTTGACCAAACTGAAGACCCAAATTTCCTTGTTGCTGTGCGCCTTGTAAGCCCAAATTGCCCATTTGGTTAGCCAGATTGCCCATGGCCTGACCACCCTGCAATCCAATATTTGCACCGGCCTGCGTTTGTGTCCCCGCCTGCCCTAGTCCCGCTATGCCCATTTGACCCGCGGCCTGTGACCCCTGCAAACCAAGACGCGCCTGCCCTAGTCCCAAACCTGCAATGCCTTCCGCGGCTTTCTGGCCGCGACCTTGCGCTTGTTCATACGCAGTTTGAGCGCGAGTTGCCGCATCGGTAAACCCTGCGGAGCGCATTTGTGCCGCCGTTCGGCCTTGTTGTTCTAAAACATTACGTCGGTTTTCAGCTTCCGCAATGGCTGACCTAGAACCGCCAAAGGCACCTTGACCGACCGCCTGCGCTGCAATTTGATTTCGTTGTATGTCACCTTGACGAGCAACGTCCGCAAGAGCCTGTTGTACCGCTTGATCTTCATACTGGCTCATAAATGCGCCAATACCACTGGGATCAAATTGACCCGTTGTACCGCCAAGCATTTGTTGCGCACTTTGCGTCGAACCTACCGACGCACCCGGCTGGTTGGCAATATCCGCCGCTGCATCAAAGCCAAACCGTCGAGATTCCCCGCCCAAATTTGCAAGCGTTGACCCGAGGGCCGTGGATTGTTGTAATTGCCCCAGCGCGTTTGCGCCCATGCCGGTGCCAAGCTGTACGGAATCTTGAATGCCTTGGTTCGCGGCCGCTTGATAAGCATACGGAATATTTCGAGTGTTATTAGCTAATTGCGCGGCTTGGTTAATAAATTGTTGGCCGCCGCCCATGCTGGACATAGCTTGTTGCAAAGCCGGAAGGCCGCCTTGTTGAATGTAGTTTTGGCCGCCTATAATAGCATTAGCCCCACCTTGTAGGTAGGGCGCATATTGTCCGACGCCTTGGCTGGCTAATGTTATTGCATCTAGCTCGGGCTGGCCTAGTCCAGCAACTTGATATGCCGGAGGGGCTTGAGGGGCTGCTACTTGGTTGGCAATAAACTGTTGTACGTCGGCTAACAGCGCGCGGCGGTATTTTTCAATGTTGGGGTCTTGGCGCGTTATTTGTGTATTAACACTGCCATAGTTTGTTGTACTGGTCATGCCACCGCACCCCCTTCAAACATTCGCATCATGTTATACATATTATTCATACCCTGTTGACGATTGCCGCCCCCAGCGCCACGCACCGCATCGGCCGTCATTACAAACTCTCCGTCGGAGAGCATAGCCGGAACACTATCGGAAGTGCCTGTTCCCGGACCAGAAATGGGCCCAGTTTTACGAGGGAAGTTTTGCACCCCGCCACCGTTTGCCGCATAAATACCGGTAATTGGGTTGCCAAACCGGTCATAACCAAACACTTGATCGCTGCCTATTTGACCTTGCGCAATTAAAGTTTGCAAATCTGGTAGTTGCAAATCCGGTAATGCAAAAGACGGCGCATTTGGGTCGGGTGCCATAGCATTAGGTACTCCGCCCGCCATTTGAATCATGTCCATTGGGCCGGTGGCGCTTAGCCCGGGAATGCCCGAGGCAGGCACAATGCTGTCATTTATGTTGGGAAGCGGGTAACGGGTTGGAACGCCAACGCGCACCGCGTCAATTTCTTCCTGCGTTAGTTCCGGATAGGGGCTGAATCCTTCCGGCAAGCCTTGCCCTTCCGGCGGATCAAATGCGCCCGCTGCCATTGCTATGCCCGTACCCGCAAGTGCCGCGGGGCCAAATTGCTGAAGTACGCCGGGAGTAGATGCCGCGGCCTGTGCCGCCTTTAACGCTTCGCCCGATAAATTTGGTGGAATATTAGCAAAATTCTTTGCAATCAATTCAGGTTTAGTTGGCAACAACACCTCGCGGGCTTTAGTTGCAAAACTTCTTGCTCCCTCTTCCGCGGACTTTAAGGCCCCTCCTGCGGTGTTCGCGGGGCCGGACCCGGCCCCGGTTAATGTAGTAACGGGCGCATCTATAGGCTTTCGCCCAAAGAAGCTATAATCGGGATTGCCTTGGAAGCCTTTTCCAACGCCACCTAAGAAGCCACCTTCTTTTCCAATATTACCAATGCCGGAGGAAAGGCCGCCCATAGCGCCACCAATAAGCGCCGCCTTCATACTGTCCTTAAAACTCTTCCCTTGCACTAATGAGCCGACGCCCGCGCCCAACGCGCCAGAAAAAACCGTGCCCATGCCGGGAAAAACAGCATTTAAAACAAAGGGTAAAACAACCGGCGCAATTTTCTTAACGACTTTTACAACGCCTTTGACCGCTTTTTTAATTCCTTTAACAAGCTTTTTAAGGAAAAACTCGCGTTGCCCCGTTATAGGGTTAATAGAATTGTTTTCTGATCCAACAATATACGCGTCCGGATCCGCCCCCTCCGCAGCAATGGCCCGATTAATCATCGCCAGCATTTCAGGGTTTTTTTCAGCAACTTCCCGAGGGACCATTACCTCACGCTCTGAGGCGTGAACAATGTATTCATCCCCCCCGCGACCCATTCCCGCCATGCGCTCCGCCACATCCCGCATAGAGTTAATGCCCTTGGGCGCGCCAAACATCAAAACGCTGTCGTCTATTTCATCTATGTTAGAAGCTAAAAAAGAGCCAAGGCCGCGGTCATCAATCTCTAGCATTTGTGCGCCATTGTTTGTCATTATGCCTCACCTCTAACTGCTTCGGGCGCTGTAACCCTAATTGTAGTGCTGCGCGCTTCGGATCCCGTCCAAGGTTGGCGACAATCCGGACAATTTCCGTCCGGGTAACTCGCAACTTCCTCCGGGGTATCCACTGCGTTATTACAATTTATACAATGCACCATATCAGAACTTGTCGAAGGTTTCCAGCGTGAGCCGTCCGGCATGGTAATAATAGTGTCACTCATGTTATTGTCACCGTTACTGCGCCCACTGTCCCAGATCCGGAAGAACCGCGAACAAAAGGCTGGTTAGGTTGTGGTACTCTAACAATTCCCTCATGTTGAAACAATGCCCCCGGGGGAAGCCCACTGTCATCACTTTGCAAATTAGTAATTGTTATGTCGGTCGCCCTAATATCGCCGGGGTTTTGCACTTGTTCTAAAAACACAGAAAACGAACGAATCACCTCCGCGAAATATTGACGTTCATAAATTGCCGGGGGAATAGGAAAGTATGGACGAGAAAGACGACGCGACATTAGCGCCTCCCATCCGAACTAATATCCAGCCGGGGTGTTCCCAACCGCCATGTAACGCCCGTGTTGTCGGATTGAATTTTTAACCGCATCTGACGGCCACGAAGACGAAAGTAAAGTTGCTCTGTTCGGGAGTCTACCGGAACAGATTGTGATTTGACAAAGGCGTCTGTCTGACTAATTGAATATGTTCCATCAGGAGCGTTTTTTACATCTAGCGTTATGTTTACATCCGGAATAAGCGCGGTTGAAGACTTAAAATCTACATCCGGTATCATCCGGCGAAGCATCATAAATTGTTCCCCATCCCCAATCCCCATTGGGCTCGATTGTATAAAAGCTACAATAGCGGTGTCCGGGTCCGTTGTGCCGTCATCAAAACCAATTTCATGTTCATAAATATAACCATCGGTATTAGCGGCAAAAGGAAAATCAAATATTCCGCGGTCTACCCATGCGGTGCGGGCAAAAGAGCCGTAGTACCACACCTGTTCAGTGTAATTATATACTACATAACGGTTTACTTCCCCGCTATTTAAACTTGGGTAAAACCACCAAAGTTCGGAATGCTCAGTATTTACCCCAACCGTAATTTTTTCTAATTCGCCTTCGTTAAGATCGCTAAAAACAAAATCGCGTACCGTACAAGGCAAACGTTGCACCGCACCAGAATAAATGTAAAATTCAGATCGGCCCATCCAATATACATTATCGTCTACCGCAATGGCGGCGTTAGGGCCCGCAATTGTAATGTTTTCGGATAACGTTGTCACACCAAACGTAAACGGGGGGCCAAGGAACTGCATGGCGTACAAGGTAGTGTCCGTAAAAACCAACACTTGTTGGCGAGTTTCTACCGCAGAAACAATCTCGGATCCAGAACCAAGGCGTAAGTCCCCTGCCGTGTTAGTCGCGGACGCCGCCCATTCTGTTAAAGATTCTTGGTCCGAAAACCGAATAAGCAACGGATCCTGTACTCCCGGATTACTCTGACTATCACATCCAAACGCAAGGACGTGACGGTCCCGATCCGAAACCATAATCTGTTTAGCCACGGAAGGCGCAGACAATGAGCCCGCCAACGTGGTAATGTCCACGGCCCGTGTTTCTAGGCTGTTTGTCGAATCTCTGTAATATATGCCGCCGTCACGCACATTGATTAACAAGTCTTCGCCAAAGTTATCATGCGACCAGAGACGAATTGTGTTTGATACGATAGGGTCCGTCGAAGCAGAACCCCACGCTCCCCGGCCCCATGTTCCCGCGCCCCAACCCGCGCCAGATACGGTAATGTCCAGACCCGTGTTGATCTGATATGCGCCTACCGTCGATCCCCCACCGTTACCTGTGTCGGAACCATTTGCAGTAACATACACGGGCACCATCTGACCGTCTACTGTAATGTCGTAGATTGGAGTGTCTGCGGCACGGGCGTCAATTTTATATGAGTTATTGTCTACAACCTCTGTGATTTGGTACTCTTGGTTTAATACGGCGGCGGTAATGTTGCCCCCTAACGACGCTGCTCCGGAAAACGTAACGAAATCATTTACCACTGCACCATGCGAAGTCTCTGAGACTGTAATTGTGAATGACCCGTTGGTCGCGGCAAACGTAACGTCTCCCGCGGAAGTAGTTAGTCTAATTGGAGTTATATCGTTATAAAATCCGCCTTCATCTATATAATATTTAAGGTTTGTACCGACACCGATAAACTTGTCTCGGTCTAAAGAAACCCACGGATGAAGCGCGCGGCATGTCCCAAGAAAAGAGTTGTTGGAATTTTTCTGCCAACCACCTATTTTCTCCGGAAAGCCTTTTTGGAATCGAACATGGTCAATGTCGAACCAGCCTCCCTCATTAGTGTACGACGTCACCTCGCGGTTCACGCCGGGTCGAAATTGTAGTTTTGAGAGCGCCATCTATCATGTAATCTCTTCATAGGTTACAATAATCTTCAAATCGTTTGCCGCACTAGCCGTAGCCCCTAAAGATTTGTCCTCCTCTAAATAAATCGGAGAGTTGTTCGTTACGACGTCGAAAAACGTGTTGGCTGTAACGCTTTTAGACTGCACCAACTCCATAGCGGTGCCGCCCAAGTTGTCTTGCGTGTAATACGAAATTGTGATGTTTGCAGCGTTACTGCCATCAACGTTAACTGCCCGAATCAACGTAACACGAAGAACCTTCCCGGAGCCCACCGCGTTTTCTAAAATGGACGTGGCACTTGTCGTGGAAAGACTTGTAGGATCCGTTTTTCCCAGCATTGAGGTAATGTTTACAATGTTCGGCGCGGTCATGTGTTATCTCCTAACCAAAAATAAGGCTGAAGGCTACGGCCTTGCCTGTTGTTGCTCTTTCTGAAAACGAAAGGGTGCCCGACCCATTTGTCACCAGAGTATCATTTGCAGACCCGTCACTGGTCGGTAAGGTGAAGGCTGTGACAAATGCTTGCAAGTTTGCGTCATATGCAAACACATCCGTGCCAATTACAACCCCGAGATTTGTTCTAGCGGCGGACGCCGAACTTGCGCCCGTCCCGCCATCCGCAATATTAAGGTCCGTAATCCCTGTAATAGTGCCCCCGGTTATGGACACATTGCCCATAGCAAAATCTGTCGTTAAATCACTAACCGCGGCCCCCGCGCCCGCGCCATTGGCGTAAATAATTTTAGATTGGCCGTTAGGCACCGTGACATTACTACCCGACCCTTGTGAAAATACAACAGATTGACCGGAATTGTTATACACCATGTACACATGTTGGCCCGTGTTGGGGTCAATCGTAATGGTGTTTGTCCCGGAAGGGGATCCGGTTAAGATCAAAACCTTGTGTTGCCCGGGAGATAATGTACCGTCCGTTGTGCTTAATGTGTGCGTAGTGCCTGATAACGAAATAGTACCTACGCCGTTAGTCAAACGGTCTGTGATATTCCAGTTTGTATTAGTGATAGTGCCCCATGTACCCGACTTTTCGCCGTTACGAATAAGCTCTATACCACTGTTGTCTGCGTATGTACTAGGCATCTACTTTCCTATGCGGCTATGATTTCTGTCCAGATCGTATTGTTGTCTGGTATAATTTTGCTCCAAACTAGCACGTTTCCTGTTTCACCGCTACCCGCAACACCAGTAACGGAAATAACGGCGGACCCCCTAATAGTGGGCGACCCGACAACGCCCTGTGCGGGGGCCACCGTACCGATAGGAACAATGCTGTTAATTTTAAGTGTCGGAGAACCAATTTGTCCCGTGGCCGCTATTCCCACAACGGAAATAACTTGGTCAGATTTAACCGTGACAGAGCCGACTCCGCCCGTAGCTTCAAGTCCAGTAACGGGGACAGACTTTGGAAGTTCAATAGTTACAGAGCCGACTCCGCCCGTAGCGGAAACGCCCGTAACATTCACAACTTGATCGGTAACAATTGTTGAAACCGAGCCTACTGTCCCCGTAGCGGAAACGCCCGTAACAGCAATAACGGTCGTAGAAGCTTCCGCCGCTAACGGAGCCGTCGTTAGTGGGGAAAATCCAAGCATTTATTTACGCTGCCTTCTTATTCGCTGCTGGCTTAGTAGGCCAATCAGTGTCTTTTAGATTAGGCCAGTTGGCATGACTCGGAAGATCACGTAGAGCTTTCCTGTAGGTAGCCCATGTCGAA
>Ga0209336_10000086_pt1 | contig 42192 bp, 40 predicted proteins | sample LinPmetageLP32_FD_184042 | JGI IMG/M metagenome (GOLD analysis project Ga0209336, IMG submission 184042) | Marine viral communities from the Pacific Ocean - LP-32 (SPAdes) (version 2) | ecosystem: Environmental > Aquatic > Marine > Oceanic | place: Pacific Ocean | collected 2009-08-23
GCAACGACTTTCTTGACAGGTGCATCGCCTTGGTCTGGTGAGACCACTGCACTACCAGTATCTTGAACTTCGCCTTCAGGCTTTTTATCCATAGGTTCGGCTTTCATAGAGCCTTTCTTAGGAGCATCAGCACCATTGGCTTCTTCTAATTCTGCCAAAACTTCCGCTTCTAATTCCTCAATGGTTTTGTCTAATTCATTAGCCATGGGGATTTCTCCTTTGTGTTGTTTATATTAATAATTATTTATATAACTTTATTTATAAAACATCGGATTTACATAGGTAAATCTTCCGCTTGATAAACAAAGCGTCTATTCCGTTCTAGTTTTGTGGTAGTTGTAACAAAGTCATTTTCGTACTTTAAATCAGTATTCGAAAATATCGACATGTTTGTTGTGACCAACACATTACTAAAATTTCTTTCATAGTCCAATGTCATCTTTTCTCTGGTCTCTTCCACCAGTCCAACACTAGACCACATCTTGATGAATATGTTTGGTAATACCTTCATATCCCCTTTTAGTGTGTCTATGTTGCAAAAAACAACATCATACTTATCGTCAACAACATCATACCTAGATAAACTTCGTCTTGTAAAGATGTATTCCCCATTATATTTAAATCTTTGGATATACTCTTGTTGTTTGTCTTCAAGATTAAATCCATGACCTCCTTTTGAAGGCCGCCAAGTTTCTGCTTCATCAATGTTCGTTGCAGTCTTGACATCATTATCGTATTGTGCTAGGAAGAAATCTAAGTTACTCATTCCACCTAAACTCAACACGCTCTTAACATTATGATTACGAAATAAACTATTTAATATTTCCACTTCGTAAAGATCATAATGATAATAATCCTTTTTCTCACGATTTGGTTTTTGAATACGAGTCAACTCGTTAAACCAACTATACATAATATACCTTATTTATTTATAAGATTTCTAAGCTGCGTATGACTTAACTTTAGAAATCAATGAATCTGAAAATATCTTTTCCCATTTTTCATATATAGGAATTGCTTTTTCTTTCATCTTAATTTTGTCTTCTTCAGAAATTTTTGTAATAGTCTTACCATGTTTCTTTGCTTCTAACTCATAGTTTTCATGATCTTCCTCAGACCATTTTCTTTCTAGTCTTGCAACTTCAATAGCTGTCTTTCTAAAAATTTCTTGATCTTCATCTGACAAAGTTGACCAGAAATCATTTGATACCATGATGTCTGTAATAAACATGTTATGGTTTGTGTTCAACCAATATTTAGCTTTGGGAAATCTAGTGTAAGTATTTTCAACTGACTCTGCTTCCAAGTCTGACATTTCCAACCACTCTGTATTTGATTGAATAACTTGTTTTGAAGTTTCTACACCAAGCTCTTTAATGTAATCTTGGCAAACAGGATTTCCACCAACTTTAATTTTATTAGAGTTTTGTAGATCAGCCAAATTTGAAATTTTAGTATTAGACCCAAAGTTTCTGTATCCACCTGAATATGTGTATGCTAATCCTTGTACATTTAGATGATGAGATAATTTAAAATTTAATTCATCACCTAGATCACCTTCCATTGCTTTTGAACAATGATCGTGTGATTCAAATAAGAATGGTAAATCTAATGCTAGAAAATCTTTTACACCATCATGCATTTGACCGATTTTATAAACTTCGGTTTGTGACATTTGATAGTCATTGCACGATAACGCAGTTACAGGTAACTTACCTGTTTCAGCTTCAAAATGTTCTTCACTTTCTTTTTCGTGAATTACGATTTCGTATTTTCCTTTTGTTGCATCTTTGATTGCTTCTTGAAACGCTTTAGCTGTTCTAATGAACAGATTTACAGGTTTGTGTGCAATCAACCAATTTACTTTAATACTCATAATTTCTCCTAATTATAACTGTTTTAAAAATTTTGCAAATTCTAAACTTGCTTCAATATTTTGTCTTGCTTTTGCTTTCGCTTCTATTCTTGCTTTTGCTTCTGCAACATGAGATTCAATTAAACTTCCATGATCCCAAACCCACTCTTTGCCTTCCATTATGCCTTCAACGAAAGCACTTGGTGCTGATGGGTCAGATACGATATCACCTGCTGTTGCTAATTTAAAATCTGATCTTACATAGTTAGCAGCGCCTCTTTGATCTAGTGATCCCATACCTCTAGATGAAACTCCTAATGTTGCACCTTCGTCCATAAGATTTTTTACGATCTTACCCATTGGTGTATCCATTATTTTTGCTTCGCCGACAAAGTTATCTCCGTCTGCTTCTAGTTTAGTAATCATGTGTGATACTCTATCAAGATTTACTGTTGGACCTTCTGGGTGTCCTAACTCACCGAATGCTCTATTCTTTTCGATAAATTCTTTGTTGTAAGATTTAACTTCTTTCATTAAGATATCTTTTGGATATACTCTACCATTTCTATTCTTAATGTTTGATTGCATGAAAATTCCTCTGATCTTATAATTTTTCTTACCATCTTTTTCTTCGATAAGAAAATTATCTTGAGAGAAATCGTTTGCTTCTGTGATTAGTTTAACTGTTTCCATTATTGAATATTATCGAAACCCGATACCTTTTTGCATTTCATAATTACTGTACCAGTACAAGCACCATCGTTTTCTATATAGATATCGCCATCTACGCCTGATCCAGCATTATTTGCTATTGTAGGAGCACCTTGACCTGTATGGTTATAGTGTCCGTTTCCGTTTAATGTAAACGCTGTTACGTTAGAACTAGCATTCCATTCTATTTCTGTTACTGAACTACATGTCCACCAAATTGAAACAATTGAAACTCTAGGATTAGTAGCAGCTCCTGCCAATTCGGATACGTCAAGAACTTTCAATGCTGTTCCGTTTGTTCCTGTAATTGTATGTTTAGTAACTACTTCAAAGTCTGAATCTACTAATGTTTGTGTTGCAATTGCCATTTGTTATTCCTTTTTAATTCATAAAATCAGACGCTTCTTTTTCAAAGTAATCATATAGTTTCTTTTCAGGTACTCTATGTTTCTTTGCAACGTCTGTTATAGTCTTCTCAAAGTTATTTAGGAAATTACTACCCTTAGAATCCATTTTTTTAAATAAATCATCAATCGCTTTCTTCATTTTAGGCGATTGTTTTCTGTATTCTTTGGATTTCTTATGTTCATCTTTCTCTGTAATTGATGAATATAGGGAAGCAAAGTCCATTTTATTAACTTTCTGTTTCTGTCGCTGGTACTTCAGCTGGGGTTGCATCGATATGACTATTGACTATATCTCTTGCGACTTCCTGCTTTTTAGTTTCGATTGCGTCTGCAATCTTACTTTTCATTGCACCTTTAAACGCATCTTCAGCATCAAGGTGACTACCTTTTGCTAATGCATCTATTATTTTATCTGGCATAATTTATCTCCTGTTTATGTATTATTTAGTATCCGTATCAGCACCGTCATCCTTATCGGAGTCTGATGCACCTTTGCCATCGTCTTCAATTGGCTCGCCGGCAAATGATGGTACTCTTGTAATTCCGTCTGTTTGAGGAATATCAACACCACCGTCTTCAATATCTGATCCAGCTTCTTTGTTTATTTGTTTCTGTATTTCTTTGATCTCATAGTCTGTCATTTTCAATACATTCTTATAAACAAATTCTTTACTAAAGAAAGTACCAATATAATTCTCTACTGATCCTAACATATTAATTCTTTCGTTTAATAACTCTTGAGCTTTTAATTCTGAGAAATGACCATCCTTTAAGAAGTCAAACTGAATATGCTCTTTGATTTTTCCCCACTCTTCAATATTGATAACACCTTTTAAAACTAATTGTGTTTTCAACATGTCTAAGAATAGTGGTACAAATTTCTTTCTTATTCTTTGAATGAACTTAGTAAATTTTAATTCGTCTCTAGTAATCTCTGTTGATCTACCTAGTGAGAATGATTGCTCTGCTTCTAATCTTGAAATAGGAACATTTAAACTTCTGTATAGTTTTCTTTGGAAGTATGTAATGTCATCTATCTCGCCTAAGTTTGATCCACCTGGTAGTGTAGTAATTTCTGTTCCTCTACCACCTTCTCTTCTTGGTAACCAAAAGTCTTCTAACATTGACATGTGATTTCTATCGTCTCTGATCTCACCTGTTCTTGCATCATAAACAAGTTTGTTTCTGTACCTGTTCATAACATCTTTTAGATATTGCTCTGCTTTTTGTTTAGGTAAATTACCTACATCAATATAGAAAATTCTTCTTTCTGGTGCTCTTGATATTCTGTAAATAACAAGACTGTCTTCAATCATTCTTAATTGATTGACAGGTTTAATTGCTTTGTGCAGATAAGATAATACTTGATTTTTATTTGCATCAATCAAACCAGATTGAACATATGTAATTGCATCGTCTGATATTCTCATACCTTGGTTCATCATACCTTTTAACATCTTCTCATTGTAAAGATAATAATCTTGTTCATCTTTAACAATAACAGAACCTTGAGGGCCTGGTACTTTTTGAACTGCTTTTACTTTTCTGATTTTTCTAGGATCAATATATCTTACTTCTTGAATACCTAGTTTAGGGTTTTTTGAATTAATAATTTTATGATAAAATAATCTACCATCTACATACCAACGTCTAAAGATATCGTGTCCTTTAGAATCAAAATCAAGTAATGAGAGAACATCATCGAATGCGTCTCTCATACTTTTTTTAATTTTGTCTGAATATTGTAGATTGTCTAAAACTATCTCTACGGATTTATCTCTTTCGTCTGAAACGATAGCCTCATTTACGATATCTTCAATTGCACTATCACACTCTGGTTGTTGTCCAATGTCTCTGTATCGTCTAATGAGATCAAGATCATTTTTATCTCGACCATCGATATCCAACACTTGAGCAAAGTGTCCACCACCTGATATCTCGGTCGTGCCGTCATCGGGTGATTTCTGAACAAATTTGTCTTCTGGTTGTGTATCTTTTACTCTTTCGAACTTAAATCCGAATAGCTCTGCCATAATGTACTCCTACTTGTTTTACTTATTACTATTTAGTAGGTTGCTTAAAAGTTAACGCCACTTGCTTCAAAGTGTTGATATCTCCAAGTCACCTCAAATTCTTCAATTGCGTTCACCGTTTCGTAAGACAATTCAATGTCTGCCAAAGTTAGTGGGTACGCATTTCTGAATATATACGATTTCAATGTTGTTCCGTCTCTGTCTAATTGTTCAACTGTTAAATCAGATTGATAATCAGCAGAAGAAATAACACCTGTGTTATCTGCAAGATCATTAATACCGTTCATCCAACGTTCCATTGCTGTACGAATATTAAAATCTGTATCGTTCATAAATGTTGCATTCCATGTTTCGAACTCTCTGTCGCCTGCGACATAGATTTTTCTACCTCTGAAAGGTACTTCTATTTCACCAAGTGTTTGACCTGGTAACTTAGAAGCCTTACAAAGAAATGAAGAGTTTGCTACGTTAAGTCCTGTAACAATACCAATTGGTGGTACGATAGTTACCCTAAACTGATTGGGTCTTGCTCCGCCACCTTTTAGTTGTGCTTTAAAGTCATCTATACTAGCCATCTTACACGCCTCCTACTTCACTAAACGCTACACCTGATCTAGTTGCAACAAAGTTTAGTGTTATGAAGTTAATAGAACGATTTGGTTTAACATAAATGTCTGAAACAAATTCGTTTCTGTTAATTACTTCACCTGTATTGTTTGTTCCATCAGCAACAACTTGGAAAGCCTCAATTCCTCTTCGACCTTGAATGTCTCTTAGGAATGGTTCTACTAAGTTTTTAAACTGAGCTCTTGTGAATGCATCGTTAACTTCAAATAATTGAAATTTAGAAGCAGTTGCAATTGCTTTTTCTAGAACTATAAACAGTCTTCTTACGTTTATTCTATCAAATGCTGACGTAGTTGTCAAGGCAGTTTTATCACCAAATAAAGTTGGACCTTGGCCAGGGAAATTAACAACAGGGTTAACTCTTGCTGAATAAAGATCGTCTCTTTGAGATTGGTTAGGATTGAAAGAAAGTTTAATTGCACCTCTTAACACACCTCTGTTAAATCCAGCGGGTGAGAAGAATACTTCTGCAACTGAGTCTGTTCTAGCACACAATCCAGCGATATCACCGTTAAGTGGTACATATCTATAAACGTCATTATATCTGTCGTACATGTATTTGTATCCACTATCAAGAACTGCGTATGAAGAACTTGGTAAAGTGTTTGCGGCATTTACAACATTTGTTTTCATAGTCGAACCTTCTGCTACTCCTACTGTCGCTGCTCTATGAGGCGATATAAAACACATTGCATCTTTTCTTGCTTCTGCAAGAGCGATCAACATTGTTCCATGCGTATCATAGTTTGCTTGAGTATCAGCTGCGATTGAAGATGATCCACCAATGATTAAGTTAACATCATTTGCTTCTGCATCGTCATATCTGTTATAAGCAGTTGAAATTTCAGCATTAGTTAATGAATAGTCATCTGTTCCACCTGTTAGTGAATCAACTACTGGTGCATCTACAGCTGTAAATGCTGTACCTGAACTAATATCTGTTCCCCAATTTGAACCACCACTTGTATGGTCTGACCAATAAATCATAGTTGATTGTGCAAAGAAAACATCGGGGTAAAAGTTTGAATTACCTTGTGGTGTTTTTGCGTTAGGATGTTTAGATACTGCTGGGTATGTTTCTATAACACCTCTTGTTCTTTGTCCAGCTGCGTCTGTATCAAAACCAGTGATTGCACCAGTTGTGTCATAAACGACAACATGCATTTCATCAGCTGTTCCTTTTGAGTTTTGAGTAGACCATGGTGATGTTCCTGGCGCTCTATCGAAAAGATCATGGAATCTCCATTTTCTTTTGATGTATGAGTTATCAGGTATAATGTTTTGTACACCTGCACCGTTTGGATCGTCTTTTAGTCTTACTGTTAAATTATCTGAAGATATTGCAGTTACTTCGTATTCGTTTCCTGTCTCACCAGAAACTGGTGTTGTTCCAGCACTATCTGAAAAGAAAGAAATAAAATCTCCAACGTTAATTACGTTGTTTGATAAGTCAGCATCGTCAACTGCTATTGTTGTAGCACCAGCTGCGTCTTCGCCAACTGTTAAGTTACCTGAAGATAATACTTGTTCGTATGCTGTTGCTGTAGCACAAATTGCAACTCCTATTGAGTTACCCCATGTACCTGCTGATCTAGCAGCCCATTCGCCATGCGAACCTTGTCCGTCTGCGAAAGATTGTGAATAGTGATTGTCGTCTCTGATTAATATACCACTGTTTGCACCTGCATTTAAGATACCAGATTCTGCTCTAACTACTCTTAGTGAGTTTCCGTATTGCAAAAAGTTTGCAGCACAGAACCAGTTTTCGTAGTTTGATGCATTTGGTTTTCCAAATAATCTTACTAAGTCTTGCTCAGTAGATATCGTTTGTATGCTGGAAACAGGGCCTTTTTCGAATGCACCTGCAATAGCACCAATAGATGTTGCAACTGCTGGAACGACATTCGTTAAATCGGTTTCATTTACCTGTACGCCAGGTGAAACTAAAAATGGCATCGTTGTTCTCCTTGTTAATTAGTCTTGCTAATATTATTCGAATAATATTTGTTTTATACATGTATTTATAGAAAAGTAATTTTCTACATGCTGTTTTTATATGCTCTAGTATATATAAATATTGAATATGCAAACACATTATCAAAAATATAAAGAAACTATCAAAAAAGTAGCTCGTAGGAACTATTCTAAGAGAGTTTCCTGGGTTAATAAACACTTAGACACATCCTCTTGTATGCAATGTGGTGAAAGTGAAACTATTTGTCTTAAATTTCATCCTCATGATGCTGAGATCAGAAAGAAATCTAAAATAACTGGTATCAATACAGACGCTAGAGACGAGATTGTAAAATTGATTGAAAACTCTAAAATACTTTGTCATAATTGTTGGATCAAGTTAGATAATGATTTAATCGAACTTCTATAACCTTTCATATACAAACTCTGCTATCATTTCTTGTCCTTTTGCGTTTGGATGAGCATCTTCTTTTGATACTTGAGTATTTTCGCTTAAAACTTTTTGTTTAAAATTATAACCACCTAGATTTGGATCAGTAGGCCAACCTAAAAAATTATCATCTATTTTATCAAAATAAGAACTATTCATTATGTATTCTAACAACTCTATTCTGTCTTCTACTTTAAGGTCATGAATACCAGTTTTAGAATCATAAGTGTAACCACGAAACAAATGTAACATTTGAAATTGTTTAAAAGGAATTTTTTTACTCTTACACACCTCTTGAAGACTATAATAATATCTTAAACTTTTATTTAGACAAGCATATATATCGTTGTCGACAACTTCACCCTTTTTTGATTTATTATAATGCATAGGTTTATTTAGCCATACTTCACTTTTACACCAATCACTTCTTTGACTTTGTGTCCAACCTGCAATTACTAATCCTATATTATCTCTTTTAACAATTTCATCCAATAAAGTAGAATAGATATATTCATTACCAGAACCAGACAGACCAAGATTGATACATTCCATATCTAATTTTTTTGCTAGTACTTCTGGCCACATTGGCCAGTTAGTATCCATGTCGGGGTGAAAAAGACTTTTAAAGTTTTTTTCAGTAAAACTACATCCACTAGTTAATAATATCTTTTTCATATTGTTATACTATACAGATATTTTATCTGATTGTCAAGGTCTTTTTTACCAATCTGTTTCATAGTCTCTAATCTTCACTGGTGACCATTTAGTACCATACTCATCTACATCATTTGGGTCATTTATTCCGTCATCGATAAATCCGAAAGGTGCCATTTCATTGTCTATTTGTTTTTGTTGTTCTTTCATCATGTTTGCTCTAATATTAACATCGGTCAATTCTTTAAAATACTTTTGATCCATTGCCCACGACATTAATACTATACACATAACCAAGTCATCATTAGACCCGACTTCTGCTTCAAAATGATTTCCTTTAATTATAAATGTTGATAATTCATTAATTATTTCAAAGTCTTCAATTATAATTTTGTCGTTTTCTATAACTTGTTTCATATTAGAACAACCAATCTTCTTAACTGCCTTTGTTGTTCTAACTCCTAACTGTCCTTTAGTACCAGAGAACCCTCCACCCATAATCTGTCCAGCACGACCACGCATGTAACACATTACAATATTATCATATTCTAATTCAAAGTGTAGTGTGTCTGCTACTTGTTGTCCTATATCATTTACCTCTGTAAGAACATATGCGTGATTATATGCTCTTGCAACTTGATTAATTTTATTTGGAAACATTAATGGTTTAATTTCATTGTCTTTAAATACTGCAACAATTTTATATGGTACAGTTGTTACATCAAAACAAATGAAAGCACTAGAGTCATTCTTTGTTCCTCTTGCTACGTCAGCAGTAATAAAGTATGTGTGATCTTTTATTGGTCTTTCATATAAAGATAATCCAGCACTTTTTTCTATGGGTTCTTTGTATGACATTGTTCTAAGTTTAGACGCATTGATAAGAGTATTAGTACTTCCTAAAAATTCACATTCAAACTCTGAAGCGAATTGTTGTTCACTAGTGTTAGCAATAGTTTCTTTTTTCCACTTTTCATCACGACCAGGTATTTCTGTCCAATGCACCTCTATTGGTACGTAAGTATTTCTTTTATGAATTGCATCGTTCCATAACTTATAGAACATATTCATTCCCATTGGTGTAGATACAATAATAACTTTTGTTGATTGACCAGAAGATATTGTAGGATAAACTGAACTAAAGAATTGTTCGGCAACGGTAGATGGTACGAATGCAAACTCATCAAGGAATATAATATTAAATGAACTACCTCGAACTGCTGATGCTGATGTTGAAGCTGCAAGTATCTTACTTCCATTTTCTAATTCAAGAGAACCTTTGTTCCATGATAAAACACCTTGTTGTAACCACTTAGGCAAATTCTCATAACCAAGTTGTAGTCTACCTAATAAGTCTCTTGCAGTTGCAGCTTTATTGGCAAGAATTGCTATATTAACATTGGCATTAAACAATGCATAGTGTAATAGATACGATACCATGATTGTTGACTTACCAGACTGTCGTGGTAGTTTGCAAATTGTAAATCTGTTATTATGAAAAGTACCCAACATATCTTTTTGAAAATTGTACATCTTAAAAGGAATTAATCCTTTATCAAGTGATACAATCTTAATATAGCTTTCCACAAAATATTGTGGATCATCCATACACTTTTGATACTCTTGAAGTTGTTCCTTAGTCCATTCAATTTGCTGATTTGCTTTTTTGAGTAATGGATTACCTAAATAATGTTCGTCTTGTTTGTTCATTTCACAATCCTAGTTGGATTTCTTAAACTGGTTGTACATTTCTTTTTACAATAACTAGGACACTTATCAGTAGATAGGTTGTCGTAAAATGTTTGCCAGGTTTCACTATTAATAATATCTTCTACTTTGTTATGTCTTATATTTAGTTGTTCATTTTGTAATGATTTGTATTCGGGGTCATCAACTTGTTTATCATCTAACCAACAACATGGATACATTTGTCCTGTGGCTGCTAAGTAAGGTGATCTTTCTTGTGGGTCTTTTAAACACTTTGGTACAAATACTTTTTCCTCTTCTTCTTCTTTTACTATTTCAATTGTAGGTTTAAGTCTTTCGTTAACTCTTGATGTATGATGTATTTCAATTTCTATTCCATGATTGTCTGCTAATTTTTTTGCAAAATCAATCTTATCTTCATTATATTGAAATACTAGATATTGCCACACTACTTTAATATTCATATCTCTCGCTTTTAACATTACATCAAACAAATACTCACCGTCTTGATTTTCTCTGTATGCAAAACTTTGATATGGGAGTCCGTCTAAACCAAACTGCCATACTGCATTTGGATTTGATTTAAATGCTTTTTCATACCACGCCATAGGTCTATGTGATGCAGCTGTGTGTAGTTGAACAAACTTATTTTGATCATAACACATCTTTAGAAATGTATGTAAATGTGGATTGAATATTGGGTCACCATAACTACCACAAAGATATATCTCATTGAAGTAATCCATAATTTTTTGAAAATCTTCTATGGCAGTATCGCCGCCAGGTATATCTTTAGGGTGTGCAAAGTTTTGTCTAGCACACATAGAACATTTTAGTGTACACTTATTTGTAATATCTAAATCAACAAATTTATTTTTTAAACCATTATTTTTGTAATCAATCACAATTAACCCTTGACATTATATTTTTATTAGTGTATAATCACTTTGTGTTGCTTCAAGTACTAGTCTTTCTTCTTTAACATCTTCTGCAACTCAGCAGTTGATCCTACGAACAAAGCATTAGTTACATTCTTAGGTGCCTTGCCTGGCAGCTCTTTTAACTTTTTCATCTTCTCTTGTAGTTGTACTAATTTTTCAGTCACATCGGCAATATTTTTTATCATATTCCCAGCGACTTCATATGCTCTTGGATGATCTGATTCTTTTGCAAGCTCAAGTATTCCGTCAACAGCATCTTGTCCTTTGTCTATTAATGTATAAAAGTTTTGTCGTTGATATTCATAGTCAACATCAACATCATCCCCCTCTGGTATTGCAACAGGTGGAGCTTTTTCTTTTACAACCATTTCTTTAGGTTCTTGCATTACACCCAATGCATCTTCTATAATTTTATCTACATCTTCTTTCATATAAGTATTTATCCTTTAAAAATCTATCTTTGTTCTAGAACTATTTTTCTTCTTACTACAATATTCTTTGCAGTATTGACGAGGGTTTTCAAATTTAAAGAACTCTTTCCACTCATCAGAATTAATTATATTATTGACTTTCATATTTTTTAATTTAAATTTATCTTGTATCAATTCAGGTATTTGATCTTTGTAATAGTCACTCCAACAACATGGTAGTAAATGACCTGAAGTAGAATGTCCGTATCCTTTTCCATTTAAACATTGTGGTTCAAATTTCTTCTCTTCAACTTCTTCTTTTCCCCTTTGTGATTCTACAATAGAAAAAGATACACCTAATTCTTTTGCCATTGCACCTGCCGTCATTACATCTTCCTCATTGTAATCAAAAATAATATACTGCCAAATACATTTCATATTATATTCTTCTTTTGCCATTTTCATAACATCAAATAATTTTTGACCGTCTTGATTAATACGATACTTATGACTATCTTTAGGAAGACCATCTATTCCAAATACCCATGTGGCGTTTGGGTTTGCTTTAAAAGCATTCTGGTAAAAAGATATTGGTTTGTGTGTTGCAGCTGAATGAACATCAACACTTACATTTCTTTCGTATGTAAGTTTTAGAAAGTCTATAAATTTTGGATGAAAGATTGGATCAGATACTTGTCCACAAAACTCTATGTGTTTAAAATAATCACATATGTTTTCAAGCTCACCATATGTCATATCTCTACGAACATATGTGTGAGCTGAGTCTTGTCTTGTACAACCGGCGCATAATAAAGTACACCTATGTGTAATATCTAGATTAACATCTTTCATAATATAACAACGATTTTAAAAACTATTATGTGTTCTTATCTTCACCTGATTCTGTATCAAATGTTTTTGCGTCTTCAAAGAAACTTGTTGATTCATTAAATCCAAAATCATCATCATCAATATTTGATGCAGTTGAAGTTGATGGTGTTGGTGTAACAGTATATCTTTGTTCTCTCGCTGGAGCATTAACAGGCATATCTGTATATTGATCCACTTGAACTTGTTTGATAACTTTATCAGAAGTAACAGGACCATACAAGTAAAACTTACATGTAAAGTTTAGTGTATAGATAATTGCTCTTCTTTCGGTAAACTCGCCTCTATAATTATCTTCGTAATTAATAGAGTTAAGAATAATAGGTACATCCCTTTTAATTCCCATGTCTGCCATATCATTTATTGTAACTGTATAGTCAGGTTGGAAATAAGGAACTATCTGCTCAATAATTTGTAAAGCATCGTCTGATTGTTTTGCCATAGCATATAATTCAAAATCTAGATTATATGGTACAGGCATAAATTGAGTATCAACAGCTTTAGTAGTTGATCCTTTTGACTTCTTAAACTTTTGTACTCTGTTTAATTTTCTAGTTGGATCATAAGCTAAGTTTTGTATTTCAAATCCTAAACGTGGCAATGTAATTGCTACTTTAGAATCTAAGTTTGCATCTTGATCTAGTCTTTGTATAAACTTTTGTTGAGGGCCATACGCTAATGGCACTTTCATTTTTTGTATAATTTTTCCGTTGTTATCTTTACGAACTAAATTAACATTGTTAAATATTGTTCCGAATGTCACGACCATTCGTCTTATTGTTTCGTGATAAAATTGTTGTCCTAGCATTATTCTAATTCTCCAGCATCACCGAATGGGTTTCTTTCAGTAAAGTCTAATATTGTATCGTCTTCGTTTTCGAACAACTCATTTTGAGCTGTCGTATCAGTTGTACCATCACCTACTATATATGTTTCTTGTAATAGATAACTATCTATTCCACTATCGGCAGGATTTTCTAGAAGCATGCTTTCACCAACAGATGAATCATCGTCTTCCATAACTAACGTATCGTTGTCTTCCATTAATAACGAATCTGTGTATGTTGCGTTTGTAAAGAACTCAAGAGATACACTTTCGTTATATGTAGAAGTTGTCTCAAGAGTAAATTGGTGATCTAGACTATCGCCAGTTAATGCGTCTTCAATTGCATCAACGTCAGCAATACCTGTATCCAATACTTCGCTTGAGTATTCGAATTGTCTGCATCTTAATTTATAGACAGGATTATTATCTAGTTGATGAAATGGTTCATCATGGTCTACAAAAGATACTTCGAATAATTTTTTTAGAACAGGGTGAAAAACTAAGTCACCTTCTTTAGGTCTACTGTTATACAACCCTAAAGTTGCAGCTTCATTTCTTAAATATGCACTATCAAATGTAGCACTTTGTGTAGATGAAGATTTTAATGTACCTACTTCTAATAATAGTGATCCCTCTGTCGTATCAGTACCACTTTCTAAATCTAGTTGATGAGCAACGTCATCAAATCTTGTTCTTGATACAACAAAAGTAATTTCGTTTCTATTTTCTAAACCGAATTGTTGTATTAATTCTTTTTCGCCTTGATATCCACCCTCGGCATCTTCAACATACATTTCTATTGTTTGTTGTTTATTAAAAGATGATAAGGAGTCTTCGCCAAAAATATCGTCTTTAGCAGTTAAGGTTCTGTCAATGTAATTTACATCATGGCCGTGAATCTGTATCGCTTCTTTTACAAGATCAGCATATAGATTTTGTTCGCCAGTTGTAGCTGCGAAACCTGATGTCTTAAATGCACTATTGACTGCCATTTAATTATCCTTTTATTATCATATCGGGGTATTGCATATTTTCTATTATAGTTTCAATCCTTTGAATTTCTTCTTGAGCTTGTGAATATATTTGCTCACCGTTCATAGTAACACCACCAAGTAGTTGAACGTTTTGAAATTTGTTTAGATTGTTACCCCATTGTTTTTTAATTAATTCTACTGCGTATCTTTTTAAATGAATATTGTTAAAGATATCTGTATAAGTTGTTGGATCAAGTTTTCTATAACATTCAATTATGATAAAAGTATCAGCACTTACCTCGTCAAAATCCATGTCTAGATATAATCTACCTTGGTGCTCAGAGAAACGTATTGGTGTTTCGCCAACCAAAATGTGTGACAGATAATCTAAATGTTGCATTGTTTGTTCGTACTGAATCATTGAAGTAGATGAAAAATCATATAGATCATTTAACCTCATTTGATATTTAATATCAAACATATTACTTGTGGCTGCATTGTCAAAAGGAAAAATTCCTAATACAGAAATAATTGTACTTGGCATAGGAATATAATTTCTACCCTCTTCAAAAGAAGCGGTAACTGTATTATCTGCTATATCCGTTGCAGTTGTAGTATCATTTAATTTTGCTCTTGCCTTATCTGCTGCCGTAATCTTATATTTAAGATACATTTTTTCGACTTGATCAAAATGATAGTGTGAAAAATATTGTAATGCCTCGTCTATTCTATCGTCTATTTGATCGTCTGATACGTTAATATCGATTACGCCGAATCCCAGCGATCTAAGACAATAATCCTTGAACGTGCTCTTTGTAGTTGGTGTTGCCATTTAACTTCCTTTTTAAGTATTTATCTAAATCTTGTTTTGCCGTCCACCCTAATTTAGCTAGATCAGCGATATCTGCCGTATTATCATTCATTTCAGAAGAATGACCTTCTCGAATCGGAACATCAAATCCATATCTTTTGACTAAATTAGCAATTGATATTGATTTCCCTGTACCTACGTTATATATCAACTTATCTAAATCGTTAAAGTTAGGCATTGTTAAAAACATCCTAATTACTTCAACAACATCATCTACATGTACAAAATCTCTTTTATGATTAGTAGAGTACTCTAATTTACCCTTTAACATTTTGGGTATTAACATAGTATCTCTAGCACCATCACCATACACATTTGAAAATCTTAATCCTATTGATTTACCAAAGGCATTTGCCATATCTTCCATTACTTTTTTAGAAGTACCATAAGGTGACTTCCACCATTCTTTAACACAAGAAGAAGAAGCATAAATTATAGGCGTTTTACATTTTGCAGCTATTTTAAAAATATTAGAAGAATAATCTACGTTATTCTTATACCACTTATTTGGGTTTTTAATACTTTCTCTAACATCAGCAAACGCAGCTAAATGAACTATCTTATCGACAGCTTTAATATGTTTCTCATTCAAATCTTTAATATTATAGTTATCTAATAAATCATATCCTAAAACAGTATGCCCGTCTGAAACAAGCTTTGTTTTTAAATGTGATCCAATAAATCCCTTATCACCCGTAATCAAAATAATCATTGACAATCCTTACTAAATAATGTATAGTTATACTATATTTATAATACATTATTGGAGCGAGAATGTCAAGGGTTATTTACAGTTTATATATTGATGTACCAGAGAGTGAATTAGACTTTTTTGATGAAAAGATAATAAAAAAAGATCAATTACCAACTAATATCAATACAAAAAATGAATTAAAAACACATTACAAAAGACTTGTAGAGTGTAAAGAAGCATACGCAAGATCAATTGGGTGTGACTTTAAAATGATTGAATATGATAACGACTATAAAGAGTTTTATTCTTACTATAAAAAAAACTATCCATTTATCACAACATATAATATTATAAATGAATATAAGATAATGCTCTTATATAAAATGGCCGAAGAATATGATGAAATATTATATCTTGACTTCGATACTATTCCTATGACCAACAAATCATTCTTTGATATTTGGGATTTAAATAACGGTATTGCTATAATGTCTAACAATAAAGAAATACGACAAAGTGGTCAAGGTCTTCATGATATTGTTGGAACTATTAGATCACCATCAGCAAAATATTTTAATACTATGGCAATGTTGGAAGAAACAGATTATATTCCTCAATGTGATGTTGTTAATACAGGTATAGTTGGTGCAACTAAAGAACATTTACAAAGATTAAATTTCTTTGATGATATGGATACTACTTATAGTATAATGGAATATTTACAAAGTGAAGAATATAAATCTGAATCAATGTATCCTAGAAATATAACAGATACTTTTGGATATGATAATGAAACTATATTCTCATATAAACTTGTATCGAATGAGGTACCTGTTCAATGGTTAGATAGAAAGTGGCATTATTTTTATGACTCCGAATTACACATTCCTCAAGAAACAAAAATAGTCCATGCGATTAATAAAAAGTTTGACTATGTATGGAGAGCTTATGACAAAAGTATGGCATCACAGTAACGAAAAAAAACGTTTAATCTTTTCTATCTTTACAAAGATAACTGACACTACAAAGAAAAGAACTGACAATCAAAAACAATTTGAAATATATTATAAAGATTTGCTAAGAGGATTAGCAGATTATGCTAAGACTTGTAATGCTGATTATATATTACTATCACCAGAAGTAACTGACTATGATAATTTAAATGTATATAAGATTCAACAATGGGAAAAATTATTAAATGAATACGACAATGTAATGTATCTTGACTTTGATATTATTCCTAACACCACAAGAAATATATTTGAAGAATTTGATTTTAATAAAGTTGTAACAAGATTACTACCAGTAAATGATTATCTGAAACAAACAGGATTTAAAGCACCAGGCGAAAGTTTTACTGACTTTTATGAAAGAACTAAACTAAAAGAATACCAAGAACAAAAAAAAGAATTAGATCAATATCATTGGTTGATTAAAGGTCAACAAAAGAAAGATATGTTTAAAGCAGACAGCGCTATTGGATGTAAAGATGTAATCGCAAATACAGGAACGTTTGGTGGTAATAGAAATGCAAGAGACACATTAAAGTTTTCTGAAAGATTAGATCATTGTAAAAAACTAATTGATAGTATCAAACATTTAGATGATAGATACTTTTATAATAATGAAATTATTGTTTCGTTTATGTTAGATAGATATAATATACCAACGATTGATCTTCCACCACATTGGCATGAGTTAGTATTGAAAGATACACCAATGATTAAGTTAAGATACTCTTATCTTATTCATGTAATTACTAAAGATTTTAAGGGAGTCTATAAAGTATTAAACAGGGATTTCAGTTAAAGATTTCATTTCCATAAGAACTTCTAATACTTCTATTGGAGATTTTGCTTTTCTTAATCTAGCTTTTTGTTCTCTATCATTACTATTCTTAATTAAATCTAATTCAAATGCAGCTAATTTAATAATAAACAAATCTTCTTTTGATTTTTCACTATCAAATTCATTAAACAATAATGCTAGTGTTTGTCCAAAAAACTTAGTATCAATTTTTGATGAACCTGAATCATTATCGTAATATGCAATAGGGTCTATTACTAGACCTTGCTCTTTTGCAGTCCTAATAGCAAACTCTTTAAATATTTTTTCATGATTTTTTACTTTCTTATATGTTGTTTCGTGAATATCGTCTAGAGTAGTTATTTCAAATATTCTTTTAAGATATGGATGTTCTCCACCATCACTTGTGGTGTCTTCCATATTAGCAATGAAATGATCTAATTCGCCGTTCGTTAAGTCAGTACGGTCGGGGTTATGATACCAAACTCTTATATGTGTTCTATCATCGTTTGTAAATTCTGCACGATCAAAGTTTTCTTTTGTAAGATGTTTGATTGTAGAGTCTTCGTTAGCGTATTTCGCTACGGTATCGGTAGGGGGTGTTAGGATTACTTGTTCAGACGCTTCGTTTACCGAACCGTCATTCATTGTTACTTTCATAATATACTCCGTTTTGTTAATTAATACTATTCTCTGTTACACTTAAAGTTGTAAGTAGTTGTTGTTGCTAAAGAACCACTAGGCATTCTTTGTGATCTATAATCATCACCACCAACAAATCTGTTAATTATTGTTGTACCATTGAATTTTTGGTCAACCATTGCTGTTCCTCTAGTATCACCTGATCCGTTAATGTTGAATCTGATATTGTGACCAGAAGCAGTATCGTCTGAAGCTGCTAAGTCTTTTATATACTCTTGCAAATAACCAGCCATTGTTGAGGCAGCTAATTCATTTAAATTACCATCGCCGTCAGCAACTATTACATTTCTATCTGGTGTAACTGCCACTCCGTCTCTTCTATGTAAGTAATAGTTATTTACTGTTTCACTATGCGTTTGTTCAGAACCTGATGTTCCAATTGAACCTTCAACATATTCTGATATATCTGCTGATGTATCTGTAAATACTGCTGTTGAAGAAACGTTAGTGTGATTTGATAAAGATGTAGCTGTTCCGATTGCGTATGTTCCACCATAGTCACCTGCGACTGCTTCAGAAGAAGCACACATTAAAACAATTGCTGGTTTAATAAATGTATCAGCAAAATCTGCTTCTGACATTGAAGCGATAGTACCACTACCATCATAATATACAGGAAACAATCTATTGTTTGTATCACCTGTTACACTTGGGTTAGTAACTGTTTGTACAATTTTATTAAAGTTTGTTGTTACAGTACCTAAGTCACCTGGTGTTGCATGTGAAGAGTTTTGTTGAGTAGCAGTACTAGATTTAAATCTAGTATCAGCCATTGTAGTACCAATATTACCAGACCCAACTGTAAGAACTACTGAAGGTGAATCTGCATATTCTTTAATTGCTCTTCTTTGCCATTGGACAATCTCTGCCGTTGACATTTCTTGAAGAGAACCTGAATTGTACCATAATGGAAGTCTTGCTGTCATTTTATATCCTTATATCTTAAACATCTTAACATAATTATTACTAATTGTCAAGGGTTATTACGCTCCAGCTCCATGTACTGTTTTAAGTGTAGAACCTGAAGAGTTTTTAATTAATAGAGTTGACAATGTTTTCAATTCGGCAGAACCAACAGCGTCATTAGCAATATGCTCTTCATCGATTGAATCAGCTGCATAGTGTTCACTATTAATAGTGTCATCTGCAATTTTAGCACCTGTTACACAGTCTGCTTGAAGGTCTGCTGTTTCTATCGTATTGTTTGGGAAAACAGGAACTGCTGTAAATGTGTGTACACCTGTTGTAGTACATGTTCCACTAATCTCAACGTTACCGTTGATATCAATTAGAGTTGAGTTTAATTCTATTTCGTCATCAGCATTAATATCTAAATCACCATCTGCTGGAGAACCGATATTGATAGCTGAATCTCTAAACTGAACCACCATAGCAGCATTAAGTAATAATCCTGTATCGTGTACATGGGTTAGGGAAACATCATCATTAGCACCAAATGATACAGTAGCACCATCATGTTGCAATTCTAAATCTTGTGTTAGTGTTACATCACCATCTGAACCTATTGCGATTGCGTCTGTATCTGAAGCAGAACCTATTGTTCCAGCGTCAGCAATAACTAGGCCAGCGCCTGAAGTAACTACAGCACCAGAAGTTATTCCACCTGAAGTAGTTAATAAACCAGCTGAACTTAAACTCATTTTTTCTGCAGCTGCTTCTGAGGCAGCAGTTTTGAAAGATAGTTTTGTTGCATTAGCAGAAGAACTAAAGTCGCCTTCTGAAACTGCATCGATACCAGCAGAAACTAAAATTGCGTCTGTACCAGTACCTTCGTTAGGTGCTTGGAAATTAATTGAACCCAATACATCATTTGCAGCGATATCTGTTTCACCAGTTTGTAAAGTTAATACAAAAGGATTGTTGTCAGCTGTTGCGGCAGATTTAAAAAATAAACCATCATCGGGGTCATGTGTAATTGTTACGTCTTGATCGTTACCTATTGAGATAACTGCACCGTCTGCTAAAAATAAATCAGAAAATTCTTTTGAAGCTGAACCCAATGTTGTACCGTCTGCGCTAGTTGGTAAAATTGATGTTCCAAAAGTTGCTGTATTAATAACAGGTGATGTTAATGTTTTGTTAGTTAAAGTTTGTGTTGCTGCTTCTGAAACAGCTGAAAACCCTCCAGCAGTACTACCGTCATGTACCCGTAACGCATCTGTTTGTGTGTCATAGGTAATCTCACCGATAGCGCCAGTGAAAGAGTTATTCTGAGAGGTTGTTCCTCGTCTGAATTGTAATACCGTTGGCATTTGTCTTACTCCTAAATTAAGTTATTTTATTTATATAGTTATTTATAATCATTATATACCTGTACTTTGTCCAATATCTAAAGATTCTGTCGATCCTTTAGGTTCGTTCATATCATATAAGTTAGAAGCAAGAGATATTCCAAAAGAATCTGTTGCTCCTGCATCAAAAGGGGTTTCTCCGTCTGCTAGATCAGTTGCACCAGCAGAGCCAGGAATAACTGTTAGTGTGGAATTTGTAAATCCTAAGTCTAGTGTGTACGCAACCGTACCATCTTGATCTTTGAATGTAATCGTTCTATCGGCAGTTGGATTAGTTACAATTAATGTTGTTTCAAAAGCATCATCTGCCCCTGTACCTTCAAATTCTATTCTGTCACCCTTAACTGTTAATGTTGTGGGTGTTAAAGTTGCTACGTTAAATCCACCTGTAATAGATAGATCACCAACTGATATGGCAGAAGCTGCAATACTAGAAAAGTTTAAAGTACCTGCCTCTAAAGCAGATACATCTGTCACTAAATTGTTAAACTCATTTCTAAGTGATTCTATTGTACCAGATGAGGTAACTTGAGTTGTTCTAATTGCCATCTTTTTCCACCATTTGTTTTAATAAGTTTTTAATTTCGTGCATTTCACTTTTAAGACTATTTATCTCTCTAACAGCTGTACGCATTTCATCTTTATGTTTTGTTGCTTCTGCAACTCTTTTTTTTGCAATCAAATATGCCGTTCTATTTTTATTAATAATAGCATGACTGTTAGTATCTCTAACTAAATCTGCATGACCTTCTACTTTTAAAAATTGTGTCATATTACGTTGCCAATGCAATTACTCTAAAGTCTCTAACTCTAGGTACTTGAGCTGCATTTGTTCCTTGTCCTACTATTTTAATTGCGAATTGAATAAACTCTGGTAGAGGTGTTCCTATACCATCATCTGTTACCCCAGCTGTAAATACATACTCTTGAAAGTCATCATCATCTAGAGAAGACCCTACTGCCACATCTGTTGATCCGTCTGTATTAAAGAAGTCATAACCTAATTCGTCAAAGTCAGAAGCATCATCTGATCTTAATATTTTAAACAATACTTTTATTTCTGCACTCTGTGGTTTGTGTGCTGAGAATATACATTTCAATGCTGTTGCTGAATTTTCTAATGCAACTTTTTTAGTTATGTATATAAATGCGTTTTGATCTCCCTCTGAAGCAGTTGATGCGTTATAATCTGCTGTTGGAAATACATCACTTGAACTATCAATATTATTAAGTCTGTTTGCAACTGCAATTAATGATGATCTATCTAAATCAATTACTGGTGATATGTTTTCATTTGTACTTCCTAGTTTTAAAGGAATGAATAAAGATTTAACACCTGCCAATTCATTTGTTTCGTTAATATCTGAACACACCATATTTGATGTTTCAAATTTATGATTTTCATTAAAAGGAATTGTAACTGCACTACCAACAGCAGTTGTCGTAAACGATGTTTCCGTACCACTTGGTGATGTTGCTGTTGTAGGTTGTATTGTTGAACTAATAGTAGTGTTTGGTAATTCTAATGAACCAACAATAGTTTTAATTAATTCATATCTATAATTTTCTGAAGCATATACTCCTGTTCCACCAACTTCAGCAGTTGTAGAGTCACCTGAAATTGTAGGTGCAGTAGTTAACGCTATTGTATAAGTATCAATTCCAATATTTGCTATTGATGTATGAACTTTATTAATTTCTGTTAATGGTGTTCCTAGTATTTGATAGAACTCAATTGTTTCTCCAGCAGTATGAGCAGCTGCAGTTGAACTAGATGTACCTCTGCCTAATGATGATAACGTGGTACCAGATAATGATCCTGTAATAATCTCATTACCAATTTTTACTGTAATAGCTCCTGCGGCAAATCCTGTTGCACTTGAAAGTGTTAATGAAGTATCAGAATTTGTAATTCCTGTAACAAGAGTTGTACTAACATCAGAAGATACACCTGTTATTCTAACATTGTTAGAAGTTGAATACATACCATGATCAGTATGTTTAACTTTTAATACTGTTGAACCATTTGTTATTATCAAAGGTGCTGTTCTTAATCTCTTACCATAAACGGTCTCGCCTAATTCATTTGTTATTGTATCACCGATAGGTTCGTTTTGTAATGTCAAGTTTCCAGCGGCACTTGTATTAAATACTGCTTTTCTTACTGTAAATTTTAAATCTTCTGCTTGTACTGCGTTCCATGTTCTATTGTTTTGAGATTTAAACATTACACCCATGTGAGGTTGTTTTGAAACTATTCTTAATCCGTCAACATCTGTTTCACCCATTCTAGAAATCCATACTTTGTAATCTAGTGAATCTGATCTAACTACTACACAATACTCTACACCTTGTTTTAGATAAACAGGTGAGTCAAAAGTAAATGTTGTTGCAGTTGAAGCATCTGAAGAAATATTAATATCAGCAGAATGTAATAGTTTTCTACCAAATGGTAAAATCTTAGGACCAGGATATCCGTTAATAACATTTCTTATTTCAATCCACATTGGTAATACGGTGTCTTTAGTTTCTACATAAAGATCAAGGGAAGTTATAAAACATCCACCAGCTTCTTCATTTAAAAATGTTTGTGCAATAGGGTCAATATTTTGAACATTAGTAATTCTTGAAGATGTATCTGTTCTACTAGTAGTATCATTTACACTTGTTCTTACTACCTGTGCGTTTCTAGTTGCAATAATTGTTTCTTGTTCAGTTTCTAATATACCTTTAGCAAGATAAGTTGTATTTCCTGCTGTTGATGGTTGTGGTGTCTTTTTATTAATTTCACTAGAAGTAAGTCTAAATTCTATTTCACCTGTTTTAAATTTTGGATTTGATTCTTGTCCAGCTGATCTGTATTCAGGTATTCTCATTGTACCTTCAATTGATCCGTTAGCAGAAGTGACTAATTGAGAACCTTCAGCTGGCGTATCATTATTTTCAGTAAATTCTGTTGAAGCAGGTGTTGTAAAATTTGACATAGCAGTACCATCAAAGAATAGATACATTTTAGTATTTGGTAAAAATGCCGTTCCTTTAAATGCTACATTACTAGGTCTAATCCATGGTATCAATGCTCTCGCAATAATTCTTGTTCCTTGTGACTCTAGATCGATTTGTTCGTTAACATCTGTTTGAGTACCTGTTCTTGCTAAGTCTGATCTTACAGTTTGAATTGCTCTAGTAATAATTTGGTTACCTCTTCGGGTTCGAGTAGTTGTATTTGCAACTACACCAGACCATTGTGTTTCCCAAGCATTCCATATTGTACCAAGTCTATTTTCTTCTGCAGCCAATACGGAGTCAAAGTTTCCGTCAACATTAATAATTAAGTCAGGTGCTTCTTCAGTTTCAAACCATTCATCACCTGTTGGTGTTAATTCAATATTACCAATCCATTGACTTACATAAACAGGTTGTACTTTTTCTGTTCTTGTTGCATATGGATTTTCTGTTATAGTTGATTCTGTATATGGTAATGTTATTAGATCACCAGTTTTTCTATAACCTAATGCTGATCTTTGTGTATCAGTTGTTACAGTTTCACTTAACGATGCAGCTCTCATTACGTTCTTAGGTCTTAATTCTTTTGCGGCACCATCAATTGAGTTTTTATAATCTTTATTTTTTACATCACCAACTCTATGACCAGCAAAGTTATCTACGATAAAACCAGACTTAAATCTGTTTAATCCGTTTGCATCTGTAACTTCAAAAGATTCAGCGTCTCTTTCTAGTAAAGATAAGTTAGTGTAGTATTCTAAATTTTGTATTCTATCTTGTAAATTACCAATATCTCTCATTGTAAATCTTTGAGTTTTAAGTCTAGAGATTTGAACATCTGTTGGTCTAAATGTAAATGCAGGTACAAAGAGTATAGCAAGTTTCATCGCATCATCAATCTCTTTAGGTTCTTGAGGAACTTCTGCTGATGTACCTTGAATAATTTCAAAGTTACCGTCTGCTGTTAAAAACAATGTGTCTATTCTGTTTAAGTAAAACTCAAAGTCAAGTGTTCCCAATGTACCTGGTTTTGGCGTATCAACTAGTGATGCACCTGTACCATCAAATTGTCTATGGAAGAAATCAAAAGAATTTCCTGTAATAGTATCTATCGCTGAATTAGTATCAGAAGCACCAGTAATATTTTCTACCGTTGGTCTAAAGTCTAAACAGTCTGTTAAATTAAATTCACCAGTTGGTTCTGGCTCATCGGGGTCAACTCTTGTTGCAGAGTATGTTGGAATATTATCGTATTCCATTTGACCTGCTTGATCTGAATATGAATCTACTGAAAAGAAGTTTCCTGTACTATGTGAGAAGTAATCAAATACAACAAGCATTCTTCCTCTTGGTTTAGATGCACCTGGTTTAATTTGTATTCTTGAAACATCATAGAAGTTATCTCGTTGACCTGTATCTAAAGTATAGTTAGAAGTAATAATTTTACTTCCAGCAGTTAATGTTAAAATTGTTGCTGTTGCACCAGAGTGAGCACCTGTGATAATTTCACTTGTAGAGAAATCAGTTGATCCATTACCATTTTGTAAATAATATGACATTGGTGATGTGGGTGAAATAACTCTTCCTATTGCACCAGATGTGCCACCTGTAATTTTTTCTCCTCTAACAAAAGTACCTGATTGTGATGTTAAAGTTAAAACTGGTGCGATTGCATCTGCACTTGTACTTTCTGAGTCAAAGATTGCACCTATTCTAAATGCATCTGCTCTTCCTAAACTTATTGTATTATCAGTTGCTCTTGTTCCAAATGCAGCTGCAACTGCTCCAGCAACTTTAACTTGTTTAGAAAGATTAGTTGTTTTTAATCTTTGTGTAATATTTGTTTTTAATACCGTTGCAGTTAATTTAACTTTAGCTGCATTTCCAAAATTTGTATTATCAGTAATAGTAATAGTAGATGAACCTGTTCCACTAATTTTACTATCAGCAGAAACAACATCACCTTGAGAACCAGAACCTGATCCAGCAGTAAGTATTGTTAATGTAAAATCTTTTTCAGTAAACGATAAGAATGTTTCATTTGCTCCAGCAGTAAATGATACTGCACCTGAACTATTAGTTGTTCCTATAAATTGTTTTCTGATTGTAAGTGATGTATCGGATACACCATTGTTAGTAGTTGTTAAAAGTGTTTTAATAATTCTTTTAGATAATCTGTATAATGCAACATTCTTTTCAGCATTTTGTAGTTTTCCTATTTGCTCTGATTCTAAAGCAAGTGTTGTAGAGTTATCTTCTTCAAGGACAATGTTATCATTTACATCTGCTGTATTAGCATCTGAACCATCCATAATAATTCCACCATCTGCAGCTGCTGTTCTTTCTAAAACAATATCTGCTGTAAAATCTTGTCCACTATCTGCATCATCCATAAACATTGATCTTGTTTCAGCAAAAGTATGAGCTACAATTGATGATATAGTTATGTCAGCGTTTGCCGATGTTTCTACAATTTGATCTGCTTCAGCACTATCAGAAATAATTAGTTTTTCACCTGAAGAGAAGTTACCAGATACATTTGTTAAAACAACCTGTGTACCTGAAGTTAAAGCACCAAATACAAATCCTGTTGCACCTGTGTTATTACCTGTTACTTGAACTCCACCATTTGCATGATTAGAAACTAATGATGTTGAAGGTGTGCCAGATAATGTTAAGTAAGTAAATGGTCTAATATCAAAAAGATATAAGTTGTAAACTGCATCTGTATTTCCAGCAGTACCACTAGCGTATTCTATTGTTCTTGATCTTGCAACACCAATTTGTGTACCTGATGCTGTTCCTCTTGTTGCAGTAACATCATCGTGTAATTGAATTGTTTTATATGGAGTCGTTTCACCAGTAATTGAAGTAACGTCTGGTTGACCATATACATTTGTTATCTTAATAAAGTTTCCTAATTCTGTATTTACTGAACCTGTATTTACATTTTCAAAATCTCTTGCTTTAAATACATCTTTAAATGTAGCTGCAGATTTTTCAATCTCGTATCCTTTAACGTATGCTTTACCTGGTGTACATGCAAGAACAAATTTTTCATCATCTGCTACGGCTCCGTCATTTGTAGTAGCACCAACAGTATAAACACCTCTGAAATCTGTATCTTTGTGTCTGTTAGATATTCCCTCTCTTGCATCGAATTGAAAAGGTCTTACTGTATAGTCACCTGATTCGTCATATGTTCTTCTTGCAAGTGTATCACCTAAAACTGAATAGTCAGTTGGTCTAGCGTCTGATTCAAATGTACCTTCTTTTGCTCTAGCAATTTCGACAAATCCACTATCACTAGTAGATGTTGTATCTAATGATGTAAGTACTAATTCTATTTTTAATCTGTGAGCACCTTTAGCTGCAAAGTTAGAAGCACCTGTTGCATTGTCTGTTAGTGACTCGTCATCTTCTGGTGTAACTAAACTTTCAGATATTGTAAATCCAATTCTTTTTGAAGAGTTAGTTTCTGTGTCTGATAATACAATTGTTTGTTCAGACATCTGAACTAATTGACCACGAATAAAATAAATTCCATTTCCTGCTGTGACCGATGTTCCTGTTTGAGCTGCACTTACATTATGAGTTGTTGCAGATATAACATTTTCTGCGTAACCAGTAGTGTGTGTAACTGATTTGTCAGCAAATATGTTTTCACTATTTGAAAACGTTGTACTTGCTAAATCTGAACCTGAAGAAATATATTGAACATATAATAATGGTTGAGTTGTTGCTGTTGCTTCTTTAAATCCTACAACTTTTGCTCTGACACCTGAAGTGGCACCAACAATTGTTACTGGTGAGATTGCATCATAGTATTGTGATATGTCAATTGTTTCTCCAGCGAATGCTGTTGATAATTGAATATTAGTATAATTATTATTAATACTAATTCCACCAGGTAGTACTACCGTACCTTCTTGAAATATATGTGAACCAAATCTTTCAATCTGATTTTGAAGTATAGATTGTAGTTGCGTTAATTCACGAGCCTGAACTGCAAAGCCAGGTCTAAACAATACACGATGAAAATTTTTACTCTCGTTAAAATCATCGTAATATGGTGCAACGTTTAAGTCGGTTTTTTGTGCCATATTATTCCTTAAAATTCAATAATTATTTTTATGTCTTCTGTTTGGTCTGATACCCTTTGAATAGGTTTTCTGTTTTCTATATAGATAATATTTCCACTATCACTTTGTAATTCGGGGTTAGCATATCCACTTGTAAATGCAATTGTATTTCCACCAGCAAGTGTAACTGTTTCACTTGCAGTATTTGATGGTGTTCCTGTTGCTGATGATGTAGCACCTGTTACAGTATTTGCCCCACTAAATGCTGTGAATGATTGTGTTGTTGCAGCTGTTCCATAAGTAGAAAATCTTTCTTGACAATAGTATAAAAGACTTCTGCTTGAATCCCATTCTATAACTCTTCCTACTGCACCTGTTGACGCTTGAGAAATTTGTTCATCAACATCAAACGTACCAGAAGATGAACTCATCTTAATTACTTTAGACATTCTAGCAGTTGACGCTGAAGCTATTGTTGTTGTTCCAAATGTGAATGGGTCAACGACAATACCAACTTGTCTAAAGTCATTGGCAACTGTTAAGTCATCGCCTTCTGCTTGAGCAAGTGTTGTGTTTGTCATTACAAAGTGTCCACCTAATTCTTTTTCTGCATTGTTACCATGACCTTCTTTTGGTGATATGATTGCTCTAATAGCTCCACCTGTACCTGATCCAATAGATGCACTTGAAGTTAAACCTGCGTCTGAAAATACAGAAGATAAACTTACGTTACCAAAAGTATATGCAGCTCCACCTGCTTGAATAGTACTGTCTGTTCCAGCAGTTAATCCAAAAGCTGCAAGTGATCCACCTGCTACTGTAATACGAACTATTGCACCAGAAGATGTTCCTTGAGAAGTACCGTCACCAAAAATTGGTGCATAATACGTTCCGTTAGTATAACCTGATCCAGCAGTAACTACTAGTGATTCTATTTTGCCGTCAACGGCAGCTGCAGAAACAGTTGTATCTGTTGATGCCGGCATATAATCTGTTGTTAAAAATTTTGTTGCTTCTGAAGCAGTTACATTGTACATATATTTTAAGATATATCCACCACTAGCAAAAGGTGATGTTCCTGTGTTAGTAGGTTCAGAACCTGAATATGCAACTCCGCCATTATTATCTAATACTTTATAAACATTGTTTGTTGAAGTGATGAAATAAAATTTACCAGCATATAAACTTGACGCACCAGAAGTTGTAGTATTAGAAGAGGAAATCGTGTCATCGTACATATCATATACAGTACCGTTAGCAAAGTCAACTCTTGGTAAAGCATAAGAAACATCTGTACTAGCAATATTTTTAGCAGCTAACATTGCATCCCAATTGTAATATTCGCCTGAGATACTATCTGCTGGTGTAGGTGGTGAACTATCGTTACCCCCTGTTGTTCCTGTTGTGTATGGAAGTGATTTTCCTATGAATAGGTAATATGTAGATTTAGCAGTTTCAGAGAACGATTCGAAGAATTGTTCTGCGTTATGCAATCTAAATTTTTCTGTAATTATTGCTGTCATGACTTTGTGTTTCCTTTAGTACTTATTTATACAATTATTTATACACTTCTTTAAGATTGGTTAGTAGAAATGTATGATCCTTGTACGATTGGTTGTTGTCCTTTCGCTATTATTTGTAGTGGTCTGTCTTGATCAACCCCGATTGAGTAATTCTCGACAGGTATTTGTCCTCTATTCCCAATAACTGTTGATTCTTCTAATAATATATTTGATATAATTAAATCAATATCTTTAAAATCTATTTCATGAATAAATCTATTATCTGATTCGTCTGTTAAATAAAACTTATCACCAGGGCCAGCACTCTCTAATAGTACGGCATCAATCTCTTCTGGTTCAAGTGATCGTTCTTGTCTTATTCTTTTTTCTGTAATACTGTCTTCTAGTAACATAACACCAAGAGTAGATGATACATCATAGTCTTCTTGTACTAAACTTCCGTTTTCTTCTTGGGCAAATCTAAAACTATCTTCTGAAAGAAGATTGGAATTAGCATCAATCGCTCCATCAGCAGTAGCATTTAAAATTATAAATCCACCACCTTCTACTGATAGACCTGCTTCATGATCAAACCCTGAATCAATATCTCCTTGACCAGATCGTAATGATCTAAAAGGATCATCCGCTTCATTGTGAGAAGCATCTTCTAATGTAATAAACGTTTCATCATCTTCTAGTTGTAATGGTGTTACACTATCTCGTTCCGTTATAATTTTTGGTGTTAGTTTTCCATTGACCATTAACTCTAAAGGTTGTTCAGTTAATATTTTAGATGGTCTTAATATATCAAAAAATCTTATTGGTGCATATTCAGATAATGGAGTCGTGTCTGCATTAAGAGCATTATCTTGTAAAAGTTTTTCGCCTACATTTGTAACTTGAAATGATTCAAAAGTTACAATAGAATTTTCTGTTAGAAAGTTATATCCTGTTTCTAAAATAATATTATCGTTTGGCAATTGTTCTTGTACAATAAATGAATTTGCTGGTAATGGTTCAATACCGTCTAAACGAATTGTTCCTCTTTCTTCTATACCCTCGTCAACTATTTGTGCATTATTTAAAACATCTTCTGTAATAAGATTTTCCCCAGCATTTGAGGATGACCCATCAGTTCCGTCTAATACAATATCATTAACATCGCTGTTTTCTAATTGAATACCATTTGTGCCAGGATTACCAAATCCTCTTCTAGCAATATTCAATAAAAAATTTTGTGCAGCCATTATCTTGCCCTCGCTTTAGATTGAACAGATATTTTATATTGAGGTACAAATACTAATTCTTGGTTACCAGGTCTATGTGAATCTTCTGTCATTATAAATCCACCAAGTCCACCAATGTTTGTATATGTTCCTGCTTCAAATAATAAATTATCTCCAGCATCTGCTGATGATCCGTTAGTACCATCCATAACAAGTGCTTGATCTCTTGTTCCTATTCTTGCTGTAACTCTTGGAACATAATGTCTTCGTCTAATTGTTTCATCAAATACTAATTGTAATGTAGATGCAAGTATTGGTGAGAATGTTGCTACGCTATCAGGTTGATCTTGTAGTGAACTTCCAGCAGTACCAATAGCTGCAGATAAGAATGTTGCAATACTAACTTTACCAAAAGGTGCAAATCCAGCAGGGTGAACTGCTCTTTTTAATTCATTTAAATATGATGCTGTCGATTGACCGACTTGTACTTCGTATGAGAATTGTTGATAGTAGTAAGAGTCTTGAATACGAATTAAGTCTTCATCAATTAATGAACTAATGTTTGAATAAGCACCTTCGGTTGTTTGAGTAACGCCAACATTAATAGCACCAGTTGCTATGTCAGATAATATTATTGTTCCACTTGCGCCACTTGAATCTGTGATAACAACATCGTTGCCAGAAAAATCTGTACCTTGTTCCATTATTAATTCACTACCAGTATTGTTAGCTGAACTATCTGTACCATCTAGTACAATATTATCTCCACCAATTGCTACATCGTCATCTGATTCTGATAAAATCTCACCGCCATCTTCAATTAACAATTTATTACCATGGTCTTGAGTTTTGATTGCTTCGCCAGAAGATTCATTTAATACAAATGCAGTACCAATATCAATTAATCCGTCTAATACAATCTTATTATTTTCATCTTGTATAACACTAATGTTAGAAGATTCTAAAGTGACTGTACCAGAGTTGTCTTCGTAAGCAATACCTAGTAATGGGTTTTCACCGAATGGTGTTTCTATTAACATTTTAAATTTATTAACACCAGAACCATTCATAATAATTTCATCACCTATGTCATTAATAATATCTTTAGGAACTTGAGTAGTAATTTTTCCACCTGCATCAGCATAGTTTGAATTATAATAGTAAAGTGTTCCAGCATTTGCAGCTACTGTAATTTGAATAAACGCACCTTCTGTTCCTGTCTGAATTGTAATAGGTGACTTAGTAACACCAGTTGTATATTCTACACCAAGACCGTGTGTTCCGTCTGGTGTTGTACTAAAAAGGAATGGATGATTTCTTGTTGATATTTCATTATACAATGATGAGTCAGATAAATCAAATTTATATGTCCACCCTTGTTGTAAAATTAAATTTCTTTGTTTAACACTATCTATAACATAATAGTAAGTTAATCCAGCATCGTCTGTTTTTACTCTAACATCTGTTTGTACAAATCTAATAGGAGCTTGAGTGACACTTGTACCATTCAAAGCAATATTGTCCGTACTTAACATATCGACAAGCTGTGTATCTTCCATTAAAAGATTGCTTTCGTTTAATGTAGAGTCTTGATCTTCTAAAATAAAACTAAGAGGTATATCAGCAGCTTGTTCCATTAATGGATGAATATGTGAATCTATTGTTACATCTAATTGTTGTGTAGATGCATTATAACCTTTTACAACACCTGTATGTGTAGTAAGAGTATTTCCTGCTAGGAAGTTTCCTGTAACATCTTTCAAAACAAAGTGAGCTTGAAACTCCATGTCAGGTATGTCATCAGCATCATAAAGAAATCCACTATCATTTACTTTTAAAGATTCAATTGCACCAATATTATTTGTTAATGAAAGAAGACTACCACCTGTTCCGTCATCTGTTTCTATTGTGATGCTTGGTAATGAAGTATAGCCTGTTCCAAAATTATTTAAAAATATTCTATTGATTGATGATGCTTCTTCAAGTGTAGCGAATGTTCCCTCTTCTAATATAAGAATATCATTATCATTACCATAAGAGTCTAATGATTCTTGTCTTTCATTTGTTTCAATCTTATCACCAGAATTTGCATTTGTGCTATCTGTTCTTTCTAACAATATATTATCTTCTGGTGGAATTGGCCAAGATGTATAATTATGTGACGTTGGTAAATCTGTCTTGCCGTGATTTAATTCTGTAGCTGGCATGTAAAAAGTTATGCCAGGAAAATCTAAAAATGAATGTGCATGAGAAGCATCTACTCCACCAGCAGCTGCCTGTGTTAAATATAAAGGATAAAAGTATCCTGTAAGTCCAGCACCTAGTTGTTTATATTCAGCAGTTGCATTTACATAATATGGTCCGTCACCAACTTCTCTTTTTTCTATCGCTATTGTAAAAGGTACCATTGAAGTAACTGTTCCTACTTCTCTTGTTATGTTACCTGTTCCGTCTTCTAATAAAAACGATCCACCAACAGCAGATATAATACCTTCAGCTGAAGTTATACCACTTCCGCCAGAAAATAAAACTTTATCTCCTACTTCGTATCCACTACCAACAGCTTGAATATGAACATCACTAATTGATCCCTCTTTAACTGTATTAATAAGAACGTCAGCAAATCCGTTTCCTTTATCTGAATCAATTACTCCAGCTTCAGATAGTGAGTGTAGCAAACCTGCGTTAGATAAAGATGTTCCTGTAACGACAGATTTAAGTTGAAATGTAATTATTGTATCAGTAGCAGTTGATAACGCTTCTATGGTTTCACCTGTAATAAAGGTACCTGATATATTTTCTAATTCTAATTCTGATACTGAATTTATTCCTTGTTGAAATGTTGCAGCTGCATCGACAGTTGCAGTTGCACCTGAAGTTTTTCCTGTAATAATTTGATTAAGTATTTCAGAAGATGAACCAAGACCTAAAGATAAACATCTTACTTTTATTTTTTGTTTCCATTGACCACCTGATACTCTCATCATGTTTTCATTTGGATATATTACGTTTGCGTTTTCATTAAGTAATAAACGCATGAATAATTTATGACCTTCACTTGTACCTTTTGCTGAATATAAATCTTTAATAGATTTAATTAAATCTCTTTTAGATACTTCTGAGGCTAGTGAGTTTGGAATAACTTTTAAAAATGCTTCTCTAAACTGATCAAAGTATTCGTTTAATGTATTATCAACATCAGCATACTCTAATAGTTGTTGAATATTTTGTACGGGGTTTCCTTTGTATGTTAATAACTTTGCTTCTGCACCAGATGTTGAACCTTTAACAACTTCATTAATTTCAAATCTCATGTTTGAAGTAATGTACAATGATGTATTTCTAACGTCTTCTACAATAACCGTTGACTTTGCACCAGATGTTTGACCAACAATAGTTTCGCCATCTAAAAATTCTATACTATCTTCAAGAACTAATCTATCAACAGCTGCACCTAGTATACCATTTTCTGAAAGCACATATGCTTTTGTTTCTGGTTCTTGTACTAGATAGTTTGTAGTTGCAGAATAAGTTATCTTTGCAGATTCTAAAAACTTATAAAAGTCTTGTACAAAATTAGAAAAGAGCTGATGATCTGATTGTACAAAATCAGGTAATTGATTTGGTACTAACGGCGAAAGTTTTGTAGTTATTTTAGTTGTCATTATATCTCATTCTAGTAGCTTGAAGAACCACCAGAAGTAGATACAGTTGTTGTAGTTGATGTTCCACTACCAGAAGTAGAGATAGAACTACCAGACGAACTTTGGGTATCTGCTGAAGCAGTTATCGTTGAGTTAGCAAAATCTATTTCTAAGATTTGGTTTCTTACAGGAACAATATCATTTGAACTTGGCGAAACAACTATTCTTATTTGTAAAGATGTAGCATCATCAACATTTGAAATTGAAGTGATGTTAATATTATTAATTTTTATAACACCAGAAGAATAATCTATTGATCCTGCTTGTAAGTCTGCATATGATCTTGTTGTTCCTACTAAAGAATATCTTCTCAAGTTTCCCTCACCATCATCATCAAAGAAAAATTCTGAAGTTGTATCTGTTCCAACTTTAAATCCTGTCGATGTTAATATTCCACCTGTTGATGAAAGGTAACCATTTTCGGGGTGTAGTAATGCATTGTTAAAAGATACATTATATGAAACAGTTGAACCTGTTGTTGGTGTAAGGAACTTAGAAAGTTTTACTGAAGTTGTATTATTTAATATTGATGTATCTGTATTATCAATTAATCTAGAAACTTCAGAAGCTCTGTATTGAGAATTAAATGATAATAAATTATCTCTATTGAAATTTGTTAATGATGTTGTTACAGAAGATTGAATATCTGCAGCTGCAAATGTTGTTGAGTTTGAATCAAACTTAACCGTTGATGCTAATCTTATGTAAGTTGTTTCGGGGTCAACAATCTCTGGTGTAATAGATGCCACAGTAAAAGGTTTTAAATCATTTACTAGTTGTGCTTTTTGAGTTGTGGTTAAGTTTGCACCTGTTGTTGATTTAACAGAGATAAACACTTTACCATATTCAGGTGTTGATGATACACCTGTTGACGGATTGAATGATCCGTCTTCTCCACCAAACACATTAACTGCTTGTGTATTTGCAAATAATTTTTTTACATATGTTTCGTAATCAGAAGTTGTAACACATCTTCCTTGAGCTGCATAATTTAAAGGTGCAGATAATTTAATTGATGATAAACTTTCTGGTTCTGCTCCACCAGTTGATCTCATGATTGTAGAAACACCAATGTTAGATTCTCCAGCGATTGATGATGGTGGTGTGAAAAGGGCAGCCCCATTCGCTTCTGATTTATTAGTTACAACATAAGTTAATGAAACTATGTTGCCGTCTTCGATTGCTTTTGAAACAACACCATCACCAAAATAAACTTCGAACTTTCCACCTTCTACTTCTTGTAAAAAGTAAACAGTTGATGTTGAGCTTAGTTGTGTAATGTCGGTTGCTTTAGTATAAGTTGTTGATGTACTATCGGTTGCTGAATTAAGTATTTTAACAGTAAGAGTAGAAGTGTCTGATCTGTTATCTCTTAATAAAAATCTTTGTTCTAAATCAGATTTGTCAGCAGTATATCTTGTTTCAATATATGTACCTTCATAAACATTTATTGAATCAAAGTTAACTGAATTACCAAATTTATTTTTTACGATATCGTTAACTGTTACAAAGTTATATGTTGTACCTTCTAAGGTTGTACTAAATTTTGTACCTGCAGGCATTGTGATTGTTGCCGCGGTTGTAATGATTGATGCACTTATAGTTGCCATCGCAGCTCTTGCTGATGTTACTTCGTATCCTAATTGTTTTGCGTGTGAAACAATTGATGATCTTAATGATGCACTATCAAGAAACATTTCGTTTGCCAACATGTTAGCATTGTATCCTAGATAGTGAGTGTTGTATGCTAAAGAATCTAATAAGATACTAAAACCTGAACCATCAAAATCATAATCTTTAAACTCATCTTGAGCTTTAAGAAATATCTTTAAGTTATCTTTGATTGCATCAAAATCTAATTCTGTTACTTTTAATTTTTTTTTATTTACAGTTGTTGCCATATTATCTTAATCTTTCTAACATTACATCTAACTCAACTAATTCAGTTGGTGTGTTTACTACATAAAAACTAACAGAAACATCATATGCATTACTGTTATAATTCGGATAACATCGTACAGAATTTAATCTTGCTCTTGGCTCAAAATTGTTTATGACATCTTCAATCTTTCTTGCGATAATAACCGCAGCGATTGGTGTCATATTTTCAAATAACATTTCCCTTACACCAGAAAAGATTTCTGGTTGAAAAGGTTTTTCATATTGATTCAATAACACTAAATTTCTTACAGATCGTTTGACTGCCTGTATATCTTCGACCTTATTAACATCATTTCCCATAGTATCTCTACCAAAGAATAGATCAAGGTCTTTATATTGTTTGGTACTACGAGAGGATTTGTTGGTTGCTTGTGCATCCGTACCTGCTGTACCTGTGTTGTGTGCCATTGAAAACTCCTACTATCTTTTATTTATAAGAGGAGAACAGGGTTGTTATTTTTTGGGGAAGAAATTATATGGATTTAAAGAGTCACTTACTCTATCTGTCCATTTGTGAATAGCATACGCAAAGTATATAATTAAACCTATGAACAATAATGTAGTCATACCCTTATTTATAACGAAAAGGAGGTGCCACAGCCACAAGAAGATTTCGCATTGGGATTGTTAAACTCGAATTGTGATCCAAAAATATCTTTTTTAAAGTCTAATTCCATTCCTAACAAATACAATTCATGCATTCTATCAATCAATAGAACGTCTTTGACAATCATATCGTTGCGTTGTTCTTCGTCTTCGAAAGACCATGCGTATTCAAATCCAGCACATCCGCCACCTTTAAGGTCGAGACGAACAAATTTTTTATTGTTATCTTTAGCAATACTCTCTATATGATTTAATGCTTCGTCTGTTATATTAATCATGTTACCCTCCAGCGAATACGTTAGATGAACCACTTGTCATTGCTCCAGCATCAGCACTATCGCCAATACGTCCTACTGCAATGCCATTAATAAAAACAGTTGATGATCCAGCATTTAAATTTGCGACATGTGGCACACAAAGTACTGGTGGTGCAAAAGGATGAGATACAGTTGGAGCTCCAACCACATCAATTAATATTCCGTTTGCAAAAACATTATTTGTAGATTGATTCGAAGATGCAATAGTTGTTGTGCTAGAACAACCATGACCTGTTGATAAACTATCTCCTATTCTTACTACTGCTGGCATTAGTTTAAATCTATCTTAGCTGCATCAACATCTAAGTTTCCTGTTATCTTTGTTGTTTGATCTGCTTCATATGTTTCTGATACTACACCAGTCACCTTCTCTGTCTTTGTATCTTGATATGTTTCTGATACTGCACCAGTTACATTTTCTGTTTTAGTTTTTTTGTAAGTTTCACTTACGGTGCCTGTTACTAATTCTGTTTTGTTTCCACCGACTTCGATGTTCCAATTTCCTTTGATAAAAGTATTGCAGTTGGAATCAATAGTAAGATTAACATTCCCTTTAACATTAACATAATTGACGCCATGAATAACTTCATAATTGTCACCAATAATTCTAGTAACTTTATTTCCGTCTTTGTCGATTTCGTAAAATGTTCCAGCCTTGTGGTATTCATGTATTCTTTCCTCATCCTTTGTGTCGTCATATTCTTTGACATGACCACTCTCTGTTTTAAATACTCGGTTGTAAGGATAGGTTGCTTTGTATGCTGAGTTAGGTTCTTTCCATTCGATATAACCTGAATTGGTTTTCTCATCATCTGATAATGCGATTGGTACTTCAATTGTTTGGCCTGTTGTTTTATCGATTGTGTTTTCGCCACGGGCAAGTTTGTCAATGTCAACTTCCTCTTTCTCTGTTGGATAAATTGATACGCCTGGTTCTTTTTCTCTTTCGTTAGGATCATTAAATCCTTTTGTAATATCGCCAAGATTTTTTGGACGACCTGGTATTGTTCCCATGATAACAGGTTGTTGTTTTGTAGTAGCATCCATAAAGAATCCTACAACCCATGTACCCTCTACGATAAATGGATTAGAACCTAGACCTGAATTACCTGTTGCCGTTGTTGGAAGCATAACAGTTGCCCAAGGCAAATCTGCTGTTGGAAGATCATTTAAATTTTCTGTGTGAAAGTTTATACAACGAACTTTGACTCGTCCTAGTTGTGAGGGATCGTTTCTATCTTCTACGACACCAACGAACCATATAAATCCGTCTTCACCCATTCTGTAATTGGTTGCCATTATTGACCCTTATCCGCTATCTTGCCTTTGTTAGGACCTTCTTTGATTACATAGTCTCTAGTACCATGTCCACCAGTGTTCACTTCTTTTCTTAAATTTCTTTTCAACTCATTTTCTTTTTGCTCACGCATACTTGAGTTATGATAATCTGTTAGTTGTCTATGTCTGTCTCTAGTCATATAAGTATTTATATGTTTACTTGACACATTAGATTTCCGCTAATCATAATACGCTCACCTGATACAGGTTTAACTTCGTGTTGTATATGACCAGGAAATAATACAAGATCGCCAGCAGTAGGATTGACTTCTGCATTGGCAGTAGGAAAAATTAATGGCGCTGGTGTTTCTGGTACTTTAATATAATATCCAAACGCAAAAGTGTGTGGCCAATGTGAATGGCGTTTAGTCCATTCGCCCCCACGATAACGTACACCCCAACATTCAATTGTTTTAAATTTTGTATCTGCCATCTTCTTTGTAATCTCACTTGCAAGAGAACAAGCTTTATCACTTATCCACTTATAAGTTTCATGGTCGTGATGCATACGCCAATGAGTCATGGGTGCCATAACATTAGAAGTTAGCACTTCACCTACATTTTCAAGTGTAGTTAACTCCATGTCGGTATGGTAATCTACGGTTTGGTTTGATTTTTTTCTAGTAAGATGGTGTGATTTTGCTTCGGTTAGAAGATTACGAATTGCAAAAGGATATGTTTCTACACATTCTATAAAGTCTTTATTGGTAATAAAGTCTGTAAGTTTCATATGTCCTCATAATATAATGATTGCTATTAAGCAATGTATGTCAGATAACTGTCAACATAGTTGTGCCATGTATTAGTTGATAATGGGTCTTTACCTATGAACGTACAAAGAGCTGCGTATTCAGTAGCATCTTTGCTTAGAATTTTGTCAATGTTTAAAACGTGATCTGCATTTGTCGTTGGCATGTCAGCATCAATCGCTGCTCTATTTCTTGCGAAAGCTACTCCTCTTTCATTCCAATTAATATCAGCATCGGATATAGAAACTGCAGCTTCGTGTCTTGACATTGCTTTTGACCAATGTGTACTTGCATCTGACATATCAGAAAACGCAACTGAAATATGTTTATCACTTGCACCAATTACTTTGTCGTAATGAGAACTATCAATCGCATCGGTTCCACCATAATGTCTTTTCCATGTACAGCCTCTTGTTGCAAATCCATTAGCGCCTGGGCCAATGTTGTATATGATTGTGTCGACAGTTAACGCAGAACCCCAAGAAGTATTAATTGCTGAAACATCACTAGCAACCTGTGTCGCTAATTCTGAAGCACTCTTTGAAGTTACCCAAGCATCTGTATAGACTTTGAATAGTTGGAGTCTGCCGTGTGCTGTAACTTGTTCGTCAATGTTAGAACACTGGTCAGCAATAATCTCGTAGTCTCTTAAACCTGTAACAGGAATATGACTATCTACACCATCAGCGCCTGAAGATGCTATTGAAGTGTAAAGTTTCTTCGCACCCATAAGTGTTTGGTACGTTATATAGTTTGCGAATCCTAAAAACTCTTGTTGTTGACCTGATATACAAATTGACATATTGATGTTTTCCTTTAGTAGTTATACTATTTATACAGTTATTTATAACGACAGATACATAAACACCGAGATCGATTCAGAGGTTTTTCGCTTGCTACGGAATCGGAATCGGGTTATTCGTATATCTTCTGTGTTGTCTCTATCTCGCCATTACTCAATGTAATCAGAGTATAGACGTATTTCTTCTCAATCCTTGTGTCGTATTCGATCTCATCATAACAGATTTTTCTAACCTGTGTATCAGAAAGAATCAACGCTGAGAATGCTCCTAGTATTGCATGTTCACTATCAATCATGGAACCTGCGAGAGCAAGGATCATTGCTTTGCCGATAGCGTCTGAATGATCGGATACTTCTGAACATTTATACACACGACCAGTCTCCGTTTTGACTTCAACGTTTTTGTATATCTTTTCAGAACGTATGACATTCCACGTTTCATCGGAACGTACAGGTTCAGTTAATAATAGAAATATCAGACAACCGAGTATTAATATCCAAGTATCTTTTTTAAACATCTGTCCTCACGATATGTTTTCTTAACGCTCTTACAAGTCTTTCTATATTATCTATAATCTCAATCATAGACTTATCCGTAATGTAATGCGACTTCTCTTTTAACTTGTCGTATTCCTTAAGAGAGATTGATACCATAGGGGTTGTATCTCTTGTACTCTCATTCTCGTAACTCTTATCTTCTGATCTATCATCCGTCATTAGATTAACTCCCTTAAGTTACTTTCTAATGTTTTCCTTAAATGCGACTTTGCGATATCACTTCCAAAGTTTCCGAACTTTTGATGACACTTGCGTATCAATTGTAAACGTGTCGGAACATCCGTAAGTAGTTTCGCTTTTGACTTAAACGATTTACTGATTTGTTCGTTGATATAATTCTCAACGTCTTTGACAAAATTATCCATTTGCATAGACTCCTCTCACTATTGGTTTGTTTCTTAATTCCTGTATTACTTCAAACAACGATCTTCTTGCGTTATAATCAGAATACAAAACTTTCTTAGCAGTATCGATACGAGATTGTAATCTTTGTAATCGTATTGCGTTCTTTTTCATTGTGTAGTTTTTTATCATATACAGTTAGAATAACATAGAATACCGGCACATGTCAAGGGTTAATTAAGCTAGGAATAGCAACGTTTTCTAGAGGAACAAAAGTAGAACACGCATTTTTTTGAGAGAATTTGACCAGCATTGTTGCTCAGTTTTAGGGGGTGGGTGTTTTGATTCGTATGGATAGTGTAAAGGTAGTGTTACTTTACTTTATAGATTACTAAGCGATTCGCTCATATAAGGCATACGGGTAGGAACATGGCGGAAGCGAAGAGACTCGAACTCTCGATCTTCTGCGTGACAGGCAGACGCTTTAACCAACTAAGCTACGCCTCCATGTGATGATAACGTTGGGGAAAGGTGAGCGCCCATAGACATAATGAAACTTCAATCCCACACCTCTACGAGGAACTTTCAGACTGAACGTCCTATGTGGGCCACAACATCCTTAATTCAAGAATACTATGAGCGCTCTATATGAAAGGAAAACTCTAAGCACACGCTGATACTTCCTTAATCATATATGTAACTATAACATAATCCTATGTCTTTGTCAAGGGTTTTCTTTTATTGTTTGTTATCAATGCCTTAGGCCGCCTTCTCTCTACGTCTCGTATATGTACAGGGGCCGAATCATGTTCTTTGAGAAACTTCTTATTCTCTTTGCGTATTCTCTGATAGTGTGACGGGTGATACCATTCCATAATAGCTATGTATATACTATACCTTAAAGCACAACAATGTGATTATACCAGAAGACACATTGCTTGTCAAGGGTTATTTTGGTGGAACGCTAAATTAATTTGAGACAGATAAGAGGTTACCCCATCTTGAACCGAGCGCCTGTGTGCTCGCTGAGGGATACCAGCGCCGGCATTCGCTAAGAAAATCTCTCGGATGCTTCTGAAAATTGCCGAGAGGCCGCAGATTTTAAACACAACACCTTACGATTTAAGCTAACCTTTTCCGATTTCTTCCGATATTCCCATGAAATCCCAATGTATCCCAAATATTTACGCAATCTCT
>Ga0209336_10000087_pt1 | contig 42074 bp, 49 predicted proteins | sample LinPmetageLP32_FD_184042 | JGI IMG/M metagenome (GOLD analysis project Ga0209336, IMG submission 184042) | Marine viral communities from the Pacific Ocean - LP-32 (SPAdes) (version 2) | ecosystem: Environmental > Aquatic > Marine > Oceanic | place: Pacific Ocean | collected 2009-08-23
TATGCAACCGCCTATGCAACCGCCTATGCAACCGCCTATGCAACCGCCTATGCAACCGCCTATGCAACCGCCTATGCAGCCACCTATGAGTCCTGCTCCGGAACAACAAGCTATGGAGATCGAAGAACGGGGCGAGATGGAAGGCGAACAAGTAGGTCTGGATTACCTAGCACAAACAATGGACGGTATTGACGCGGCAGAAGATGTTGAAGAAATGATCAACGCCATTCGGGGCAATCAAATGCCTCTAGAAACACGGCGCATGGAACTTGCTGAGTTTGTTGGTCAGGATGACGCAATGGCAACTCCCGAAACTGTACTGGCAATGGTACAACCAACCATTATGATGAGCGAAGAAGGCGCTATGAACAGCGGTATTGGCGATTTAATGCGTCAAATGACCGAGGACGTAGACATGTCTACGGAAGTTGGAATGCCTACTGATATGGGAGAAGGTGTGGGTTCCTTGATGGCTGCGGGCGCACCAATGATACAAGAGCCGGTGCAAGGATTTGCCCAAGGCGGTGCTGTAAAAAAGTTTGAAGAGGGCGGGGGTGCCACTTCGGGTTTAACCGGGCTTTATGACGAATACCTGCCTTTTTTTCAAAACATAGCAGGTGCTACAGACGACGAACGTAAAAAAGATTTTGGTTTAGCAATGGCTAAAGCGGGCTTTCAATTTGCCTCGGGCCGTGGGCCAAAAGGCGAAAACATTTCGGGTCAGCCTATTTTGTCTCAACTAGGTTCTGTCGGCACTCAATTTGCAGACGACGTTGGTGTAATAGAAAGAGATCGCCGTAAACAAGGTATTGGACTTCGCACGTTAGCGGCTCAATCAGCTATTACCACAAAAACGGCGGAAACCTCCGCACGAGCAGAACTGCTAAGAGATCGCCGTAAAGCTCAGTACGCGATGGCTCTCGAAAGAGCTAAATTGCTATATAAACCCGGTGACTTTGAAGTAAGCCAAACGGGCGAAGACGTGGATGGAAGAAAAATTTTTCAGGTTGTAAACAAGCAAACAGGAAAGGTTTCGACCATTACGCCCGGTAATGACCCCAAGAGTAACGCCGAATACGATTTTTTTGTGGATCAAGGGAGTATAAACGGAGCAATTATAGGGCCAAACGGTTCCCGCGACAGTACGCCAGAAGGTTCCGGCGACAGAACGCCAGAAGATCCCAGCGTCAGTACGCCAGAAATTTCCAGCGACAGAACAATTAGTCTTGGTGGAGACACTGAGCAAGGTCGTTTATTTAGAGGTGTTATGATTCCTTTAGATGAATACAAAGTTGGGTCGTTGAACGAGCGGGATACCAATATTTACGAAACTAAACTACAGAAATATTTAGGAACTAGCGTTGACCCAACTACGGCAACGTTAACATTTGAAAACAAACCCAGCCATTACATATTAAACTCTATTGCGGGCCGATTTAAAAAGGGCCTTCCAATAGGTTTGAATGAAGACTTGGTTCAATACGCGGTAGAGTACGCTAAAGACCCTTCAAAAAGTATTTTGGAGCAATTAGCCGTCCAAACTGCAGAAATTGAAAAATTGTCAGTAATTCCAAGAGATTTTGTCGCGTCGGAAACTTATGGACCTGCTGAGTCTGCCCTAGCAGCTTTGTCTCATGGCGCAGAACTTTTCCGCGAATTAAACATGCCGTATTTTTCTAACATGGATTCAATGCAACGCGGAAGAAAAATCTCTCAGCAAAAAAGATACTTAGACACCCTTGCTAACGTAACTTTAAAAGCTATGCTATCTGAACTTGATACCGGGCGTCCTTTGGCAAGCGTAGTTGAGGTTATTAAAAGGCAGACCGATAAAGTTAAATCAGGTGCGTTTTCTACAGACCTTGCTGCCGTTCAAAACATGAACGCAATTATTTTAGAATTAAAAGCCGGTAAAGAAAAAGTAAACTTTTTCTTAAATAATAAAAAAGGGATAGACCCGGAAAAAGTAAGCCTTGCTAAAGGTTTAAACCTTGAATTATCGCAATTAATTAATTCATATGAATTTATTATTTCAGGGCTAAACCTTGAATTGGAGAACATTGAAGACTTAGGAGTTCCTGTTCAAGACCCGGAAAAAGTAAACTCAACTAATCCGGCAGAAGACGCGGCACGAGAGATGTTAGAAAGATTGAGGAAAAGATAAAATGCCAACAGCGGTATACCCCGGCTCTCCAGCGTACTTTTCGGAACAGTACCCGGCAAAAGAAGTTGCCGAAACTACTGTTCCGCCTCAAAAATTAATTGATTTTGAAGCTGATTTTGCGCCTTTAATTCGCCAATACGGTTTGTCTAACAGCGTAAAAGCGGTGGTGGATTTAGAAGAGGGTCCTGGGGTTTATGAAGATTTAAGAAATTCAGCAAAGCTTAACGACTTAGAGATTATGCAAAGACATTTGCAGATAGAAAAGTCAGACATCCCTATTGCTTCTATGCGTAACGAGGGTCTTGGCCGAGATGAAATTACTAAAGTTTTTCTTCAAAACTTGGGTTTAACCGAAATAGAACTGGCTAAAACCGGGATTGATTCGCAAGAATTTTTAAATACCTTCGCTAAAGGCCGTGATTTAGCAATGACCGAAGGAGTTTCAGAAGGCGGGGCTCGTAGTGTTGTAGCAGGTGCTCCTGCTGTTGCGGGCATGATAGCCGGTGCAGCAGCCGGTGCTCCGTTTTTTCCCCCTTATGGGGCAATAATTGGAGGAGGAGCCGGTTTAATTCTTGGCGCTGTTGGAGGATCGTTTGCGGAACAAGCTGTGTTTGATGACTCCCCTATTTTAGACGAAGGCGTCAATGCTGCGATGGAATCAACGAAGGTTTTTGGCGAAGCAATTATTGGTTTATCCGCCCCCTACGCTTTTAAAAAAATCGGCAACTATGCGTTGACGAAACAAGCGGGTTTCTTCAAAACAATGGCGGATTCTATTCGGCTTCGTTCCTTCAACAACACGGTAAACCCGGTGTTTCAAGCAGGAGTTACTCCTCGACATTTAGAGTATTTTGAAAAAACAGACCCGGTGATGTTTAGGTATTTGCAAGACTACATAGGTAGGAAACGCGCTGCCGCGTCCTACGCTACTGAGGCTACCAGCGCCACAGGATCGGCCGCCGCAGTTGCTGCTGCAGAAATCGGCGACCCCGGTTCCGCTATTACGCGAACAGCTGCGGAAATAGGTGGCGCTGTTGTTATTTCTCCTTTTAATGTCCTGGGTTGGGTTCCTTACTTTGTAGCCGCAAAAGACGGTTTGGAAGCAGATGCGGCGGCGTTAGCTTCCGGGCTTACGGATCAATCCACAAAAGAATTGCGAGTTGGTACTGCTTTACGGGAATATTTACTTTCTCGGGGGGAAGACCCCGACGATATGGTAGAACAACTTCGAAATCCCACGTTTACGAAACTAATAGACGAAGCCGCTCTTGCACAAAGTCAAGGATCAGTAACAACGTTTCCCGAAAACCGCCGGTTTGATTTGACTGATAGGGTTTTGCCGGATGAAAAAGGAAACGTTGAGGGTTTTGATCGTCCTTTGGCTCGTTCCGAAAGTGAAATACAAGCTCCTAATTCCAGGGCGCTTACAAACAGCGCAACGTTAGAGTTAATCGAAGGACAATTAAGAGCTTTAAACGGTCGTTTTGGCGCGGATATTCAAACCGCAATTGACAAGCAAGCACAAGACATAAACAGCGTGATTAGCGCGTTAAGAATAACGGGCGGCAAAAATGCTTTACACACCGCCGCAGTGTTGCGGGAAAGACGGTTTGAAGAGCTAGTAACGCAACGTTTTGAGCACGCCATGAACCAAGCGAGTTTAGCGACAAAAAACCTACAACTCGACGACCCCGAAGCAGTTAACGAAGCTAGTAAAAAAATTGACGCGATTATTAATAACATGTTTATAGCGGTAAAAGCCCAAGAAAAAAAGCTATACGATCTTGTGCCAAAAAACATAAAAGTTCCTCAAACCGCTTTAGTTGCAGAAATTCAAGAGCAAATGAAAACTAACGTGCCGGAAGTGGTAAACGAATTGTTTCCTAAAGTAGCAAGAGCTACCGAGGCTAAGTTTTCAGAAGCAACCAAAGTGGCTGCTTTAGACTCTCGAATTAATTTCTTACAAGAATTTAATAACGCCATAAAACCGGATTACACAAAATCTATTGGTGAAGGTCCTAAGTGGACTGAAGAAATGAAAACGGCAACCGGTTTAGAAAAATACCAATTAGAGCCTGAGTTAAGAAGGTTAAAAGAAGAACGGGCCGAGTTGGGAGAAGTAGAGGAACTTGTTCCCCCGACTATGGAACAAATGAAAAACTACCGTACTTTTTTACTAGGACAGGCACAAGTTTCAAAAGCTGGTAAGACCCCGGATTTGATAGATCATCGGGTTTATTCTTCTTTGGCGGAAGCCATCCGCGTAGACATGAACAACATAGAAGAAATTCAAGCGTTAAACTCGGACGTTATTTCGGGTAATGACTTAGAGGCTTTAGACAAAGCGCGAGCATACGGAAAGGCGATGCGTGACGTATTTCGTCGTGCTTTCCCAAACGACTTGATTGTACAAAAATCTAGTGGCGAAAAGTTTGTTGATCCGGAATTAGTGTTTAAACAAGTAATTAAAGGAACAGACTCCGAAACTAAAATAAAACTTAAACAACTTAACGATGCAGTTAGCTTTTTGACAGACCCCAACACTCCTGGGGGGTTATCCGGAGATCCTTTAACAAGCGCAGTTGTTGAGGGTGGTTTAGACGATTTAAACACCGCTTACGATTTGATTTTTCGTAATATGGTGGATAACCCTACATACATCGATGAATCAGGAAACCTTAAAGACGTTGCAGTAGACCGGTTTTTACGAACAAACGAACAATCTTTGAATTTAATTCCCGGTTTAAAAGACGATTTATTAAACGCTAAAAAACGACGAACTTTGTTTCTTCAAGCGCAAGAAAGAACAAAAAACAATACTCTTGCGAAGAAGTTTTTTGCTTCTAACTTTTTCCAAAATGTACTTGGTGAAAAACCTTTTGCCGCTATAGACACCATTGTAAAAGGAAGAAACACTCACCGGGATTTCCGGGAGTTTGTAAAAAAAATGCGGGTAGCAGCTACTCGCTCTGAAACTAGTGGGGTCACCGAGCAAGAATATAAACGCGGTTTGCGGCCCGTTACCGTAAATCAAGTGGATACAGAAATACGAGACGCTGTTTTTGAGTCTGCGGTGAACTACGCAAGCGCCACGGGTGACGCTATCAGTGACATGCCGAACTTTAAAAAAATGCATTCGTACTTTTTTGAGGCGGGCGGTAAAAACCCTCCGTTTGTTGATGTTTTAGTAAAAACAGAAATAATGACTGTTGCAGAAAGACTTCGGTTAGAAAAACTTTTACTAGCCGGGGAAGGTGCCCAAAAAAGAATAACTGCCCCCGGTTTTAACGCGGTAGAAGAAGTAGAGACAGGAACGGATATCTTAACGAACCTTTTAGTACGGGCAGGAGGAGCGGGAGTCGGCGGTAAAATAGGTAAAGCTTTACCGGGTGATTCTACTTTGATTGCCAATAGTGCGGGCGCACAAGCCGCGTTAAGGTTACTAGACGCAATCCCTGTCAAAGACACCAATAAGATTTTGCAGGAAGCCATTAAAGACCCGGATTACTTAGCTTTGTTGCTAGATCGCACTATTGTTGCGGGTGAACCGAAAACAAAACTGGGCAGACTTTTACAGATATTTAAAGTTAAAAAGTTAAACGCTTACTTTAAAAACGCGTTAGGAATACCGGCAGGTCAGGCTTTAACTCAAGATGATTTTTCCGAAGAAGACGAGCAACAATTCCGAGCAAATCCTTTTTCAGGAGGACGTTCTTTAGGCGACGACCCGTCTTTCGATGCTATAAAACAAAGTAATTACCCCGGTTTTGGTTTTGAAAGAAAAAACCAAAGCAACAGCGCACCTATTGATCCGCCTCAACCGGCCGCCGCTCCACCGCCGCAAGCGCAAGCTGCTCCACCAAACCCGCAGCTTAGACAACGCTACGCGGCTATGTACCCTAACGACCCTATTTCAGGGCTCATTGAGCAACAGGCTATGCAGACGGGTATCGGGACCCTTCCGACTTAGGACAACCAATCTCGGGTTTCTTCGCCCAGCACTTGTTGAGCCAGACTGACTTTGTTCTTTAACGCCTTGATAATCTTTTCATCGACGGTGTTTGGACTGACCAAATCTACATATAAGACGTGATGTTCCTGTCCAATTCGATGGGCACGGTCCTCGGACTGCAGTCGTATCTCAAGATCGTAAGAGTTATTGTAATAAATGACGTTCGTTGCTTCCGTCAAAGTTAGCCCATAGCCCCCTGTCTTGGGGTTTGCTACCAGAAAACGTAACTCAGACTCCGGTTCTTGAAACAAACGAACAATTTCGTCCCGGTCGCCCTGAGAAGTTTGCCCGTAGAACACGGCCGACGAGTCGTGGCCGTACCGAGTAGCCAAAGCGTCCGCAATGCGACGAATATCCCATACATAAGACGCCCAAATAATAACTTTTCCAATCATTTCATCAATTACATTGAGCATTTCATTCATTCGGTTGCTGTCTAACGCTTGTATGTCGCCGTCGTCCGTCCGTAAATGCCCGCAACAAATCTCCTGAAGACGCATAATCTGGGTCAAAACGCTCTGGGTTGTGGATAACTCGCCCTTTTCAAGCAACGCAAGCGCATATTCCTTCATTTGTTTGTAAGCTTTGTCCTGTTCATTCGTTAACTCTACGTTACGGGTCATATAAACTTTTTTAGGCAGATCTAAACAATCTTCTTTCAACACTCGATTAGAAAACGTCTCTAGTTTTTTGTTTAACTCCTCCAGGTTCCGGTAACCGGTAATCTGTTGAAAGCTTCTTGCGCCAAACTGGCGTTGTTGCACCACGGCATAACGGCCTTGAAAGCCGTAATAAGACTCAAACCCTAAGATGTCCGGGCCTAAAAACTCACATTGCGAGTACAAATCCATTGGATTCTTGGTAATCGGAGAACCTGTCAGTATTCGTTTGTATTTTGCAACTTTACCCAATTTGATTATGTTTTTAGTGCGTTGAGCACTGCGGTTTTTAATCGAGGTGCTTTCGTCCACTACCACAAAATTGTCTTTATTAATTTCTAAAAACCGCTTGGAAACTAACGTGCCTTTCTTCGTTGAAAGAGCTTCTGTGTTCATCACTAAAATACGAAGAACCTTTTTACCGGTGCCGCGGGCTACTTCTGTCAGTCTTTTCTTAAACTTTTGTGTTTGATTCGGTTGCCACAACAATATATCGGTTTCTACTTCGTCCGAAAGATGTTGTGGAATCTCTTTGTTTACCCAATTAGAGTACACGCCTTTCGGAGCAATGATTAGAGCAACTTCAATCTTCCCTTCGACAAACAACGACCCCATTGTGTCGATGGCAACTTTGGTTTTTCCAGTCCCCATCTCCATAAACAACGCGTAAGCTGGTTTTTTCCAAGATTCGTCATACGCCGTCAATTGGTGTTGATAGGGCACCGTTTTAAAGTTATACATTTCTTCTCTTTGTGGTTGACACATGAGAGTATATGGGAGTAGTCTTTGCTTGGGAAGTGTCGAAAGGCACTTAATTTACTAAAAACGAAAGAGGAAGCACGATGGGTGACCCCCTTGATAATCTGATCGCAGAGATCGAAGGCGACAGTGAAAGTAGTCTTGATCTGCCCGAAAATGATGGGATTTCCAGTATTGCGAAGATTGCGGAACAGATCTTAGCAAAACAGCAGGAAGTTGAAAACCTCACCGAAAACCTAAAGAAAGTGAAAGCGAAACTGCTCAAGCTCACGGACGAAGAATTACCGTCTGCGATGCAGGAGTTGAACGTCAGCAGCTTTTCCTTGGGCGACGGCAGCCAAGTAACCTTGAAAGCGACTTACGGCGCTCGCATCAGCGAGGATAACCGTGATGACGCCTTTGAGTGGTTACGGGTGCGAAACGAGGCCGACATTATCAAAAATACGGTGACAGTACGTTTTAATCGGGAGCAGGACAACGAAGCGCAAGCTTTGGTGGATGACTTAGTTCAAAGACAAATGTCTCCAGAGCAAAGATCCGAAGTACACCCCCAGACTTTGAGGTCATGGGCAAAGACCCGTATCGAAGAGGGTAAGGAGCTAGACATGACTTTGTTTGGCGTTTGGGTCGGTCAACGAGCGGAAATTAAGAGGACTTGATAATGGTTAAAGAAGTATCTGAAACAGCGCCAAAAGGCGTGGCAGAAATGAACACATCTTTGTTCGAGGAAGATGCGGGTATTGGTATGGCGATGGACCAAGAGGATTTGGCATTGCCCTTTTTGAAAGTATTGTCGGCGATGGACCCCGTGATTCAAGAGGGGGAGATCGATGCGAAGCCGGGGGACTTGTTTAACACGGTCACCGGGACCGTATACAGGGGCAAGGACGGTTTAAAAGTGATACCGTGCCATTACGAGCGCAGATTTTTGATGTGGACTCCACGGGGCTCTGGTCAATCGGCACCGTTGAACATGTACGGGCCGGGCGACGAACGACCTGAGACCAAACGGGACGAAAACGACAACAAGGAGTACGTTGTTGGCGGGGAAGGCGAGTACATCGAAGAAACTCACCAACATTATGTGGTGATCATAGAGGACGATGGTTCCTATAACACAGCTTTGATTCCGATGAAGAGCACGCAACTTAAAAAATCTCGGAAATGGAACAGCATGATTGCTTCTCGGACCATGCTAAACGGCAAGGGGGAGGCGTTTCAGCCCCCACGTTTCTCACATGTTTACAAGTTGTCTACTTCGCAGGAGAAGAACGACAAGGGTTCTTGGCATGGGTGGAACATTGAACTGGACGGTCAGGTTGGAGACGCGAACCTTTACCGAGCAGCGAAGACTTTCTACGAATCCATAAAAGGTGGAGAAGTAACGGTCAAGCATACTCAAGAAGGTTCAACCCAGAGCGAGGAAGATACCCCGTTCTAACCGAATCGGCGCGGTGGCGTCGAAAGGCCCGGCATCCGTCTTCAGCCGCCGGGCCATCCACCGGCTCCGAGAAATATTATGATACAAAAATTTAGTACAATTTTCGATGGTTTACGTGCGGCATACGGCACTTTTAAGATCGAAAAGCGCAACGAAAAAGGCAAAGCTACCGGCAAAGCCATGATTATTCGCGAACCACGCACTGAGTTGACGTGGGAGGGCCATCTAAGTGGCAAAGGCCAGTCTGTTGGCATTATTCCAATCAACGAAAGCAACGAGTCCCGGTGGGGTTGTATTGACATCGATGTCTACAATTTTGACCATCAGGCTTTCATTAAACGGGTTCAGGCGGCGAAGCTGCCATTAGTGGTTTGCCGAAGTAAATCCGGTGGGGCTCACGTCTTTCTATTTACGTCCGACTTTATTCCGGCGAAGGACATGCAGGACGTGTTGACTCGGTTATCGGTGTCCTTGGGACACGCGGGCTGCGAGATCTTTCCGAAACAGGTTGTGTTGAACCTAGAGCGTGGTGACGTGGGAAACTTCCTGAACATGCCTTATTACGACCATGAGAATGGTCTTCGCTACGCGTTTAAGGCAGATGGAACCGCCGCAAACATTGAAGAATTCTTTGAGCTTGTTGACGAGAACGTCCAGACCCACGAGCAAATGTTAGCTTTAAATTTGGAAGAGGACTCAGCAAGCCCTATTGTGGACGGCCCACCCTGTTTACAGATCCTGTGCCGGGAAGGCATAGGCGAGGGCGCGAGAAATAATGGACTTTTTAACGTTGGGGTCTACCTTCGTAAAGCTTACCCCGAGACCTGGGAGTCTGAGATCCTTACCCACAACATGCAGTTTATCAACCCACCGTTGCCGCTAGGCGAGGTCAACGCGGTGGCGAAACAGTTGGAGCGAAAAGATTACACGTACAAATGTAAGGACGCGCCCATCAACAGTTATTGCAATAGCGAGCTTTGTCGAACCCGGAAGTTTGGCATTGATGCGTCCTCCGCTGCGGCGAAAATCGCTAACTTGAGGAAATACAATTCGATACCGCCAGTGTGGTTTCTGGACGTCGAGGGAAAACCCCTTGAGATGCAGACCGACGATCTATTGAACCAAGCTGCTTTTCAGAAAGCGTGTGTCGATCAGTTGAACTTTTTGCCACGGACCATGCAAAAGGCCGTTTGGGAAACCCGTATCAACACTTTGTTGGTCGAGATGTCTGAAACCGAAGGGTCGATTATAGAGGTTTCGAGGGACGTTTCGGTTAACGGCATATTTATGGATCATCTGGAAGAATTTTGTACGGGCCATCAGGCGGCCGAAGAAAAAGAACAGATACTGCTCAAGCGACCTTGGACCGACGAGGATGTAGAAGAAACGTACTTTAGGCTGAAGGATCTGGAAGCTCATCTGGTCAAGGCAAATTTCAAGCATTACAAGACGCACCAGATTGCACAGCGATTGCGAGAGATGAACGGTGAGGCTGCACAGATTAAGATTGCCACCAAGAACGTCAGGCTTTGGAAGATACCCGCCTTTAAAATTAATAGGGTGGTTGTTGCCGAGCCACAATTTACTAGCGAGGAGGACATACCGTTTTGAAAAAAGCAGATGGCTTAGATGAGGCTATTTTGGGGACGGCCACACGTCCTGATCTTCCCGAAATTTTGGTGTACGACTATTACAAATGCGTAGACATTTTCATGGAAAATAATGAATGGACGGAAGAAGAAGCACTTGAGTGGATGGATTTCAATGTGATCAACGCTTACGTCGGAAAGGACACCCCTATTTTTGTTATAATAGAACGCTAAATGCAACGCATCTTTGGCCCCCCCGGAACCGGCAAAACGACCACACTATTGAATCTAGTAGACCGCTCGCTATCGGACGGCACACCCCCCAACAAGATCGCGTTCTTTGCCTTCACTCGAAAAGCCGCTTCAGAGGCGAAGGAGAGGGCCTGTGAGCGGTTTGGACTCGATCCGCGACAGGACTTACCTTATTTTAGAACTATCCACTCACTGGCGTTTTATTTGACCGGGTTGAAATCGGACCAGCTAATGACTGCCCAACATTACAGAGAGGTTGAAAAAAAGATTGGAATTTCTTTGGTGAGTGGCGAAACCTCTTTATATGAAGTCGAATCCGATTTGTCCAACAGTTTGAAAAAAGAGTCCGACCTGTTGCGGTTGATTACGCTGTCCCGGTTGAAAAAGACCTTGCTCAGAACAGAATACAACTTTAGCGACCTTGATTATGAGTGGGTCGAGGTGGACTACGTTGCACGGTGCTTGGTTCAGTACAAAAAAGCGCATGGCCTGTATGATTACACCGACATGCTGGAATTGTTTGCCCAGTCGGCACATCAAACCTGTCCTCGTTTTGAACTGGCAATGTTGGACGAGGCGCAGGATTTAAGCCCACTGCAATGGGACATAGCCCACGCTATCGAGGAAAAATCGGAGCGCATGTACTGCGCGGGGGACGATGACCAAGCAATTTACAAATGGTCTGGGGCCGACGTGGAGCACTTCATCAACCTGCCGGGCGGTAGTGAGGTACTGGAGCAAAGTTACCGAGTACCCCGAAAGGTACACGAGGTGGCAGAACGCATCTGTAATCGCATCAAACGGCGGTTTCCGAAGAAGTATTTGCCTCGGCAAGAAGAAGGAAAGCTAGAACGCATCACCGGGTTTGAAGAACTCGACTTGAACCACGGCACTTGGTTATTTCTATCCCAGGCGCAGTATTTTTTAAACTCAATCAAGAGTCATTGCAAATCCCAAGGTTATTTTTACGAATCGCAGTCCGGCCACAGTTTGCGGTTAAAAATCAGAGAAGCGTTAGAGGGCTGGAAAGCCTTGCAGCGCGGGCATCCGGTCACTTACGATTTTGCCAAGACGTTGTATTCGTACATGTCGGGCAACGGAGGCCGGGTTGAAAGAGGCTTTAAAAAAATTCTTGGGGAAGAAGACGATACGTTTACGTTTGAAGATCTGAGGGACAACAACGGTTTGTTGGCGACTCTCGACATGTCATGGCAACAAGCCTTGGATAAGGTTCCAGACGTTGATGTAGCTTACATCAACGCACTGTTGCGCCGGGGCGAAGACCTCACGGCCCTGCCCCGCATTAAACTGAGCACGATCCACGGGGCGAAGGGCGGCGAGGCAGAGAACGTGGTGCTTTATACCGATTTGACCGCAGCAGCCGAACAGTCGATGGAAAAGGACCCGGATTCTTTGCATCGTGTGTTTTATGTGGCGGTGACCAGAACAAAGCAGAATTTATACTTGGTTGAACCAGAAAACTTTTACCGGAGTTACCCATTGTGAAATCGTTAGAAGAACAGGTAGCCGGGGCACATTACAAGAACCAGAAGATTCAACCGATTGAATACATTCTGGCAAATGAGTTGCCTTTCATTGAGGGCAACATCGTGAAATACATCACGCGATGGCGGGAGAAAGGGGGAATCGAAGACTTGAAAAAAGTTAAGCATTACGTTGAAATCCTCATGGAGTACGAAGATGGAAAAAGAAACTAGGTTGCAATTCCCCTTGTTCACGCCGGAATCAGAATGGACGGCCCCGTTTGAATTAAAAGATCTTACGGACGCGAAAGAAATTGCCATTGACCTCGAAACACGAGACCCGCATCTGAAAGAAAGTGGTCCGGGCTGGCCCAGAGGTGACGGGGACGTGGTCGGTATCGCCGTGGCGACAGAAGGATTTGAAGCTTACTACCCAATCGCTCACGCCGGGGGCGGTAATCTGGACAAAACAATCGTGCTGCGCTGGCTCGAAAAACAAATGTCCACCAACTGTCCAAAGATCATGCACAACGCGCCCTACGATTTGGGCTGGATGAAGGCATTGGGGGTGCCGGTCAACGGGCCCATTATCGACACGATGGTCATGGCGGCGCTGTTAGACGAGAACCGATTCTCCTATTCGCTCAACGCCCTCTCTTACGATTATTTGGGCCTCGCAAAGTCGGAAAAGCTCTTGACCCAGGCGGCAGTAGATTTTGGTGTCGATCCAAAAGCCGAGCTGTGGAAACTGCCGAGCCAGTTTGTGGGGCCTTATGCCGAGCAAGACGCAAGGTTAGCTTTTGATTTATATAAGTTTTTTCGTTTAGAACTCAACAAGGAAAGCTTGGAGACTGTCTTTGATTTAGAAACTCGATTGACTCCGTGCCTGATTGACATGACATTTCGTGGCATCCGCGTGGACATGGAAAAATGTGAGAGAACCAAGCAGGATTTGATTAAAAAAGAAAAGGTAATACTCAAGCAAATTAAAGCAATGATTGGGGTCGATGTGGAAATCTGGGCAGCGTCGTCACTTTCAAAGGCGTTTGATAAGCTCAAGATCAAGTATGCCCGGACGACTACGGGTCAGCCGTCTTTTACCAAGTCTTTCTTGTCCGATCACCCGCACGAGTTTGCCAAACTTGTGGTGCAAGCGCGTAGCCTGAACAAAATTCAAGGGACGTTTGTCACGTCGATTATGAAGCACGTGTCCAAAAAAGGAAGGATTCACGGCCACATCAACCAACTGCGCTCCGACCAAGGCGGCACCGTCTCCGGCCGGATCTCGATGAGCAATCCCAATTTGCAACAGATCCCGGCACGTGACCCGGAACTCGGCCCCTTGATCCGCAGCTTGTTTCTCCCTGAAGAGGACGAGCAGTGGGCGGCCATTGATTTCTCGCAGCAGGAGCCACGCATCTTGGTCCATTACGCCAGTGTCTTTGGCGAATGGAAGGGTTCACAATTGGGCGGGGCACAAGAATTTGTAGACGCGTACACCAACGATCCAGCTACCGATTTCCACACAATGGTGGCTGAAATGGCACAGATCCCACGCAAACAGGCAAAAACTATTAACCTGGGAATGATGTATGGAATGGGAGTTCGCAAACTTGCGGAGCAACTGGATCTGGAAATCGACGAAGCGAAAGGGCTAACCGAGCAATACCATGCTCGCGTGCCTTTTGTGCGACAATTGATGCAAGGCGTGTCACGGTCCGTGGACAAAAAAGAAGACGGCTCCATTCGCTCGCTCAAAGGACGTAAATGTCGTTTTGATATGTTCGAGCCCCTTGGCTACGATTTGAAGAAAGCGTTGCCGAAAAAGGAAGCAAAGATCGCTTACGGGGACACGACTCCTCTGCGCCGTGCATTCACGTATAAGGCCCTTAATCGATTGATTCAAGCCAGTGCAGCGGATATGACCAAACAAGCTATGGTGGACCTCTACGAGGCTGGAGAACGACCGTTGCTACAGGTTCACGATGAACTGGGATGCAGTGTGCGCGACGAAGACCACGCCCGGCGGATCAGAGAAGTGATGGAGAACGCCATCGAACTGCGGGTTCCGAACAAATGTGACATCGACATGGGCCCCAGTTGGGGCGAAACGAAAGAAATAAAATAACTTGCGATAATTCGCATAGGGTCCTATACTGCACGTCATGGATACAGAAAAATGGAAATCAGTCCTTGTGCCAGTCCCGGTTTACCGGGAAATTAAGGCAATTGCAAGCATGGAAGAACGAAGTATCTCTGGACAATTGCGTAAAATTTTTAAAGAATGGCAAGAAGATCGCGTTGCCGAAGCACGGCAATTGGATCAACACTAGGTTCATTACTGGTGGCGCTGTTAGAACGATCCTCCAACAGCGCCGCTATTACGGGGGGCCTGTTAGCCCAGGTTACCCCCGACTTTTAAATCCAAGACGTAACAGGTCGGTATCCGGTTACGTTTTGTAGGTCAAGGCAACAAAACAAAGTCATTTTTGTTTCCGAGCCTTGTTGGCTCGTTCCCGTCCGAGTGGCCGAAAAGGCGGGTAACTTTATTTAGTTGCACACTTCTTTTTCTTTTGCTACGGTTCTTATCGAACCAACCCCTAGCTGGTTCACCTCAAACCAACCCACATTCCCCGTGGGTCCCCTTTACTGCGCCTTCGGGCGCAGTATCTTTTATGCAGTAAATTTTTTACACTAAAAGAGACTAAGGATATTTAAGACTGTCCTTTCGGACTCGCTTGGCCCACGAGTAGTCAAAACGGGCTTTACTTTTTTTCAGTAATCCGCAAATAAGTGATCTGGTTTTTTTAAGTCGTTTCTGCTTATTTTCAAAAAAGCTTTTTGTTTTACGCTTAAATACCGTCCTTCTTTCTTTGCAAACTTTACTTTTTTAAGTTTTTCTTGGTGTTGCGTTACATTTTGTTGAAGAGGTTGTTTTGAAAGCCGAAAATATTCTTGGTTTAAAATGGTAAGTACCCTATGAGTGTCTTCCACAACCCTGTGAGAAACGTTGCTTTCAAAATAAAGCTGGTGTTGATCTTCCCATTGTTCCGCTTTCTTTAAAATTTTCGGGTCCACTACATGCCACGTCATTCCGTCGCAGACTTCTGAATTTCCGGTGGTGTTTTTGTTGGGTAATTCTTGGCTACGGTCTTCGCGCCAAGGCGTTCGATGCCAAGTTTCTACGCAAAAATTACAACTCTTTCTTCTCCCATGCCAATTAGACGATACTTTTCTTACCCCGCAAGTCTCACAGATTAAAAGAGCGTCAATCCCCATCACATAAACCCCAAGGTGTAATCCCAGTCCACACCCAACAACACAAAAACAGCTACCACTGTTATGTCATACCGGTATTTTTGTAAGAAAACTAGCATTTACTTCCTCCAACACACAAATTGTGCAACTCGGAGCGTCCGTTTGCGTTTGTTTTGCAAAAACCTCCTCGTGATAATACCTGTTTGCTTCTGCCCGAGTGGAAAAGGGACCAATGACCTTGGTCCCCTTCGGCTCGACGTAAAACACCAAGACATAAGAATCGGTCATGCGTCGTCAGTCCAGTACATCTCGTTAACCGATGCCTCGATGTGGACAATGGCTTCGTCCGATTTGTTGTACGCCGACCGCAGCCCACGCACCAGCGGTTCCAATACCTCGGCCCGCCGCTCAAACGACATGCGCTCGTATACGTCATATTCAATGTTGATCGGAATGCGGGTCAGCAACAGCTTCTTGTCGTCCGTGCGGTCCCGGTGACCGTATACAGGGGTATGCCGCTCGACATAGACGTCTACACCCAAGTCCCGGCGTTTGTGCATGCCGTGCAACGACGGGTCACAGATCTGGAAGACCGGGCCTTTGGTTTCCTGTGCGTCAACCTGCTGCTCAAGCTCAAAAATCTTGCTGCGAAGTTCTTCTTTTTCCTGATTCCCACGCACCAAATGTTTGACGCGAAACTCTTCCATTTCACTGGAAGTCTCAATGTCAGCCTTCAACTTCACGATTTTCTTTTCCAACCGCTTGATTTTCTTCTCAAGCTTCACTCTCTCGTCTTTTAAAATCATTTCCTAGCTCCTTTTTTAGTTGCGTTTCGGTTGGCGCTTCGCCACGACCGATACGATTTTTGCGCCTCGCGGCACGTGTTTTTGAATGTCTGAAAGAAAAATTCCCCTCAATTCCGCTGATTCAACGCCGTCGCTTGTCTGGTACAGCACGCTAACGTTAAAAATTCCCCGCTCCACGGCTAAGGCTCCCCCTCCGTAGGAGAACCTTTGATCTCTTCGAGCGCCGCCAACCATGAGGATTTCACTACCGCGTCCAACCGTTCACGGTCCGCGGCACTCAAGTGCTTCTCCAAATTTGGGATCGACATACCCAGCGCATCAATCCCATACTTTTCGGCAAATTCCTCCAGAAGGGTTAACAAAGTCGGCACCGCTATTCCCCTAATTGAGGATTTAAATGTCGCTTGGCTACCGCCGACACAATCTCAGCCCCAGGCGGCACGTGCGTTTGAATCTCAGACAGGGGTATCTGATTTATGGCGCGTTGTTTGATCTCTTCCCCAACTTTGTAAACGACTGTGATATCAAATTTCCCCACCTTCATACTCCGTCTACTCCGACGTTGATCTGGATACACGCGCCGTTCATCGTGGCGTCTTGCACCCGATCACCACCATCGGGAACAAACACCCAAAGCCTGTGGCTTTGCTGCGTGATCAACTCTGCAAGCTCCGCGTTAGATAACGAGTTGCCAAGCTCTAGAATTTCTTTGTGGTCAATTTCTTTGTTCATTTTTCCCCCTTGGTTAATTTGCCATAAAGCATATCAGCGATCTGGTTTCCAAAATCCGCTTGCTGCATGGCTTTCAACGCCATCAGTCCCGCTGCTGCGTTGGATAACTCCGGAAATGACCTGTCAAACGCCTCGGTATCTTCTTCCGCAGCCTCGCCGTCCAAGAACGACTTGGCGTCCTGCATTGCCTCAATTAGATCTTTCGTCCGGCAATCCTCGGACACGTCCGCATCGACCTGCATAAACAGGTCAGCCAAACGGTTCCTTGCTTCTTTTAGTTGTTCTTCCATTACACAGCCTCCTGTAACGCAGTGACGTTGATCTCGTCAGTGGTTAGATGAGAGTACTCGGGGTTGCGGGTCACATTGGCACACAACATGACATTCCCCGACGCATCGCGCTTAAAGGTGAACGCGACGGTGTCACCCTCGGCAGCTTGCTCACGTAGGACAGGAGCGGGGATGTTGTACCGCTTGTCCTTGCGTCCGTTCTTGCCTGTCACGACATAGAACTTGATTGTCGTTTCGGTGCCGTCCGGAAAATGCAAAGGCAGTTCTTTCTTGTTGCCATTCGTCATGGCGTCAAAATCAACGCCGAGCAACCGCGCCAAGCGGACCAGCTCTTTAAAGCAGTCCGGGTTTCCTTTGTCGATCATAGTCTTGGTCAGCGTCTTGCTGACCGGTGGTATCAATAGATCCATTTCAGTCTTCCTTTTGTTGATTTAGCAAACCTGCATTTCTACCAGTTTGCATTCGTTATCTTTCGCCCAGTTCGATACCTTCTTCACGGCATCGGTCCAATTGACCGCGCCATCCGCGAAGATTTCATCAAAACTGTAGCCGTCCTTGTCCTCAAAAATACATACCGCGTTTGAGTCTTCTTCCCACTTGCCAAAACACGAGATCTCCTGACCGTCGTGCTTGATTTCAGTTCTTTTCATCATTTGTCCTTTTGTTGTAGCTCATCGAGCTTGGTGTTAACGTCTTGGAGAGTGGACTGGATGTCACGGATCACGGACCAGAGTTCTTTGACTTCTTCTTCTGACAACGTCACTTTGATCTCGATCTTTTCCATACCTTTCTCCAAAAACTTCAACCGATAGTAACGGCATATAAGAAAGGATGCAACCCCTCTTATATGAAAAACCTTTGATTACTCAGGGTTGACCTGTATAAGATGATATGTTAAAATATGGGACGGCCATGAAACCTTTGTCGAAACCGACCTTTTCGATTGTTCTTTGACCAGCGGCAGCCCCGGCAGCCGATACAACTAAATCTAGCGAGGAAAGAGATGAGTTTAGAACGATTAAATGATTACTTTAAAATCCTAACACCAAAAGCCACAACTATCCCTGCGTTCGTTCACAACGACGGAGGCCGAAAGGCAGCCGGGTATAAAGGCGAAACAGGCGACTGTGTTTGCCGGGCCGTGGCCATCGCAGCAAGGCTACCCTACCAGCAAGTCTACGACAGACTGGCAGAAGGAAACGCCAAGCAGCGTAAATCAAAACACGATAAAGGTGAAAGAACCCGGACAGCACGTAATGGGATTTCTACCACCCGAAAGTGGTTCAAGGATTACATGGTCGAACTCGGATTTGTCTGGACTCCAACCATGCAAATCGGCAGCGGGTGTCAAGTTCACCTCAAAGCCGACGAGTTACCATCCGGGCGTCTGATCTGTAACGTGTCCAGACACCAAGTGGCAGTAATAGATGGAGTTATTAACGACGTCTTTGACTGCTCCAGAGAGGGAACCCGATGTGTGTATGGGTACTGGCAAATTTTAAACTAAAACAAACCAAGGGGCTTCGGCCCCTTTTTTGTTAATTCGCCTATCTATATAGTACTTTCTGAGTAAATTACTTTTTTAAAAAACAAAAAATGAAAAATGGCGGTACTGGTGGGGCCAGCGGGACAGCCCAGTAAAACCGCGGCTTTCAGCGGTCCCGGTGCCGTCCCGGTGAGTTTTATCGCGGGACTATTTTGTTAAATCGCGTATTCACATAGGAGTTTTCAGGAGATCTTGTTTTTTTATTTTTTATTTTTGTAGAAAAGTACTATATGGGAAGCCGTTTAAGTAGGGTAAGATAACCCGCATGGCTAAAAACATAAAAAAAGTAGAAACTCGGGGCCGCCCTTCGGTCAGCGAGGCCACCCGACTGACCGGGAAGCAGTTCAAGTTTGTTGAACTGGTTGCGACGAGGGAGGGTCAGGACACCTTGCAAAATTTGGCCGTGGAAGCTGGGTTCAGTGTGAAAGGTGCCAACACCCGAGCCTATGAACTGCTAAACCCCAAAATTTGTCCACACGTGGTCAAAGCTTTGCGCGAGCGCAGGGAGCAGTTGGCGGTTAAATACGAAGTCAATTATGCGAGGCACATCAAAGATCTCCAGAAGATTCGAGACGAAGCTTTAGTCAATGGCGCGTACAGTGCCGCAGTTCAGGCCGAAAAGGCCCGAGGGTTGGCTCAAGGCAATATCTATGTGAATAAAAGTGAGGTCCGACATGGGTCGATTGATTCCATGAGCAAAGAAGAAGTTCAAAAAGCCTTGGTTGAGCTTAAGAAACAGCTTGGGGAGAAAGTGATTGAAGTTGAGCCAGAACGAGTCGAAGTTTTGGAAAACGCTCAAGTGGCACATTGAAAAATCAGGTGCGGACGTTGTTCTGACTCGCATTGAAAACTCCCAAACCCCTGGCATTCCCGATTTACTTTTTTGTGACACGAAACGCAACCTTCATCTAATCGAACTAAAAGTGACCTCCGGATGGAAGGCCAAGCTCAGTCCTTTCCAGATTAGTTTTGCCGTGCGGCACCGCGGCGCTAAGGTGTGGACGCTGGTGCAACAGAACTTAGCGGCTGATCCGGAAATTCATCTGTATAGTTCTGATCAAACACTGCGACTGGTGGAGCGAGGCATGAAAAAAACAACCCCTTATTTGACTTTCACTTTGCCGTCCGGAATCGATAATTTTTTAAAAGCGATTGAAGGGTATTAGAATTTAGTATAGGATAACTCCTATCTCAGAAACTTAGGTAATTATGGTATGGACAATCAATGTTTTGGTTATTAAAAAAGGTAGAGGAGTTTTTTTCTGGTGAAAAAAAACGTATAGAAGATCTGGCTCAGCTGAAAAATGCAGAAAAATTGCAGCATTACGAGGAAAATAAGAAAATGTGGAAAAATTACGTCTCTGATCGCAAAAAAGAACTGCACGAGCTTTCCTAGTGTGCCGCCAAGCCGTAGCCGATGCCGACAACGCTTGGATGAAGTCGGCCGGGTGGGGAGAAATTTAAACGGTTAGCACTTGATTTGGGCGGGGTCTAGGTATACGATAGATCCCACACCAATAAACACGAGTGTATAAATGAAATTGCTTGATACTGGTTTGGGAAACACCAAAATAAAAAAGACCCAAAACTTCAAAAATCCTTTCGGGAAACCTTTTAGACTTGCGTCTTTATCCCTATGGCCCGATGACAGAATCTGTGCGGGCAGCTTGCTTGCGGATTGTCGCGAGGGTTGCTTGCGATTAGCCGGGCGGGGTCGTATGCGTAATGTGATCGCCGGTCGGCAAGCTAAAACCGAATTGTTTCATAACGACCCGGAATTATTTCTTGCAACGTTCGAAAACGAATTAGAAAATTTTCAGAAAGTTTGTGATCGTGATGGGTTGTTGGCCGTGGTTCGTCCGAATACGATCTCGGATATTCCGTGGGAGAAATACGACCTCCCACAGAAATTTCCCGAAATGATTTGGTACGATTACACGAAGATTGCGCACAGACTTGGCCGCACTCCGGAAAACTATAAACTGATGTTTAGTTATAGCGGGGTCGAGCGATATCAGAACCAAGTTAAAAAAGCTTTGAAAACCGAGGTGCCCTTATCGGTAGTTTTCAATGGTCCGTTTCCTAAAACCTTTTTAGGTCGTGACGTAATCGACGGCGACCGATCCGATCTGGTTAATCTATACGCGGGTCCGGTTATCTTAGGATTGAAAGCGAAAGGCCCAGCGAAACAAGATACTACTGGTTTCGTGGTTCACACTAATTTGGCAACGATGGCCGCCTGACAATTTATGCCCAGGTGCTAAAACCTCTCCGTTTATTCCCCGGTTCGCCGGGCTTTTTTTTGTCTGCTAAGTATGCGATGATCTTATATCCAAACAACAAAACGGAGAATCAAATGGAATTAACCGAAGCTAAGAAAATAACCGGGAACCAACCAACTTGGGCATTAAAGAACATGGTCAAAGCTTTAAAAATGTCCTCATGGTTAAACACCCCGGAAGAAAACCAGCGACTAATTGCCGCACAAATAATTCTATCCAATCAACTAAACGGAGAAACAAATGGAATTAATTAAAGGCGGCCGCGAATATCAAGGATATCGAGCGGGGTACCAACAGTTAATAGTTTTAGATGACGGCGTGAAATTGGTGATGATTTCGCGACCCGGATACAACGGAGACCCAAACCAGTACCACAAAGATTTATTCGCCTTTTGTGATACCGGGGAAATTTATAGCGTACATCCGGCCGAAGATGGCTTGGCCGGGGTGCGCTGGGAAGTAGACGAAGACGAACGAAACGAACTATCAAGCGTTTCGACTAGTTTTCAAAAACACGTAGAACAACAAAACGGAGAAACAAATGGTAGCTAGAACCGCGCAGGAAGAAATAAGAGATTCGGAAACTTTCGAATTGATCGAAGCCAAAATAATTGAATGCGAGTGCAAAGCGCACATACAACTATGGGATAGTTGGGCGAATGGTTGCGAGACGTGCGGCCGCGAGTATAACGGATCTGGCCAAGAGCTGGCCCCTCGGGAATTCTGGGGAGAAGAAACGGGTGAAACCTTTGTTTGATAAATAAGCGATTAGTCCTATATACTGAAGACCTCAACAACAAAACGGAGATTCGCTTGGAAGAAACAACAAAAATAAACATCACCCCGAACTGGCAAACTGTTGCCCGCATTTATACTGCGGTTATGGAAAATAACGATAAAACCACAAAACAAGGCAGAGCCGCCGTGGTAAACGCCCGCGAAGAATTGATTCGAATGGGCGCGCTGTTGGATAAACTTGAGGGTCAAAAATGAATAGATCAGTTTTGTTTCGAGAATTGGACGATACCGAGGTCCAAGAATTTCAAGAGTGGGCCCGGGCAAATCACAAGCCCGGCGATCCTATCGAGCGCGAAATCTGGCACCCTGTCCTTGTGGCCGAATGCGATCTGATCGACTCTGGCACTTTCACGATATGGTTTCAAGATGGCCATGCTCGACAGGAGTTTTTGAGTGAAGACCAAATGCGAAAGCAATCAGAGTTTTTTAGTTTTGATGCGGACGAGGTCATCATTACGGGTGAAACGTGGATCTGGGAAAACGGGGTCGAGCCTTACGACAACCCCGCAGACAACTCAGAAGATATTTGCGGCGGATGCTTTGGGGGTCAAAAATGGAACCAATAACCAGAAAAGATTACACCGATTCTGCATGGTCCCTGCGAGCGATTAATCGTAAATATCAAAAGCTAGTGGTTGGTTGGGGGAAGGCGTCGCGGCTCGTTGATTATTGGGTTGATGAGGGAGTCGTCGCGGACGATGGAATCGGCTCTAATTCGTATTTAAAACTTGCGCTTCGAAACGAAGAAAAGTTTTTTAACGATATGCTCGCAGTCGAGCGCGATTTACCCCAGCGCGAAATCGTAAATGCTCGACGCCAACTTCAACGCATCCTCGAGGAGCAATTCGCATCCTAACCGGTCCGGTCCAAACGAGCCCGGAGCGATCCGGGCTTTTTTTTGTATATCTTTTATTAGTGCAACTTTCCGAGGCCCACCGTCCGCCCGCAGCCTGAAACCTACGGAGCCGCAGCCCGCTGCAGGCGCGTTTCCTGCAACAAACGCCGCGGACAGTTCGCTCGTGAGCGGTTCTCGGGACCTAGACCCGCAAAAATGCACGCTAGACGCGGTTCTCGGGCCAATTTCCGCGGATTTTGTTCCCGCAGCGCGGACAATAAGTCACGCGCAGCGCCCGGCATTTTGCCGCGAGCCGCAGCCTGGGCACCAAGATTTGAAAGCTAACCACCTGGCAATTGATTCCCGAAATGTCAAAATATGTCCCAGCGATCCGCGAGCCGCAGCCCGGTCACCGAGTTTCGAGGTCCGAGTTTCAGCGCCCGCCGCCCGGGTCCCCCGGCCAATTGAGGCTAAACCGCGGGCCCGAAATCTGCCGCCGAGCGCCGCGGCCCGAGCGCCGCGCAGCGCGGTCTGGCGAACGTGTAAAGGTGCAGGTTCACCGCAAACAATTACCGTAAAAATCAAACAGCTTTCACTGATTAAAAAAAGTGCTATTCTTCGCCCTTAAAACGCGTTTAGGGACCCCTTTGAACCTTAGTCTAGACACTCCCGACGAAACTCAAAAACTACGCTTAGAGTTACGTTTAAAACAGCTTGAGAAGCTGGAATCCTGTAAAAATGAATTCATTCCCTTTGTCCGTAGCATGTGGCCCGGGTTCATTGCAGGTCGGCACCATTACATTATTGCCGAGAAGCTTGAACAAATTGCGAGCGGCAAGTTAAAGCGTTTGATCATCAACATGCCCCCGCGGCACACGAAGAGTGAGTTTGCATCTTTTCTCTTTCCTGCGTGGATGATAGGCCGTGATCCGTCGATGAAGATCATACAGGCGACTCACACGACCGAGTTGGCGGTAAACTTTGGTCGAAAGGTTAAAAATTTATTAGAAACGGACGAATACCACGATATTTTTGAAGGTACGCAGTTATCGGTGGATAGTAAGGCGTCTGGTCGGTGGGACACGAAGTCTGGTGGCATGTACTACGCGGTGGGTGTGGGTTCGAACCTCGCGGGCCGTGGTGGAGATTTAATTATTATTGACGATCCTCACTCGGAGCAGACGGCGATGTCGGCGAGTGGCTTTGAAAATGCGTGGGAATGGTACACGGCGGGTCCCCGGCAGCGTTTACAGCCGGGAGGGGCGATAGTTCTGGTACAAACCCGGTGGTCCGAGAAGGACATGACGGGAAACTTGGTGCGTCAGATGACCCGAGACGCTAATGCGGATCAGTGGGAGGTAGTGGAATTACCGGCTATTTTGCCTTCAGGGGACCCCACTTGGCCTGAATTTTGGAAAAAAGAAGAATTAGAGTCTGTTAAGGCGTCGATTCCGCCGTATCAGTGGAACGCGCAGTATCAACAGTCGCCCACATCTGAGACGTTAGCGATTTTAAAGCGAGAGTGGTGGAAGGTTTGGGAAGGTGAGACGATTCCTAATCTTCAATATGTCATTCAAAGTTATGACACGGCTTTTAGTAAAAGGCAGACTGCGGATTACAGTGCTATTACGACTTGGGGTGTTTTTTACCCGGAAGAGGCGGGTGGACCGGCTAATCTTATTTTGTTAGATGCCAAGAAAGGTCGTTGGGATTTTCCAGAATTGAAGGAGATTGCGTTAGAATCTTATCAATATTGGGAACCGGAGACGGTTATCATTGAAGCAAAGGCGTCTGGGACCCCTTTGACGCAGGAATTACGTCAAGTTGGAATACCGGTAGTAAATTTTACGCCGAGCCGTGGGAATGATAAACTTTCGAGGGTTCATGCTATCTCTCCGTTATTTGAAGCTGGTATGATCTGGGCTCCGGATGAATCTTGGGCGCATGAGGTAATTGAAGAGTGTGCGGCGTTTCCTAACGGGACGCACGATGACCTGGTAGATAGTACGACACAGGCTTTGATGCGATACCGGCAAGGGAATTTTGTAAGTTTGCCCAGTGACGACTGGGAGGATCACGGTAACGGACAACTAATATCGGCGGCATCTTACTATGGCTGAACAAGTAGACTTAACCCCGGCAGAGATTCTGGCACGTCAGCGAATGTTTGAGGAAGCGTTAGCGCGGCAAAATGCGGATGCCGAGCTTTTTGGCAGGGTAAACGACCCACGGCCTCCGGAACAACCGGCGGACCCATCAAAAGTTGCTCGTGGCATACCGGAAGCTGAAGAAAACCCCATTACACAGATTTTAAGTCCTTTCATGCCCTTTGAGCGTGACGTAATCAAAGAGCCCCAGTCTACTTTTGAAACGATTCAGCGGTATAACCCCGGTGGTCTGGATGGTGAAGCGTTCGTTGAGGAAGACGTTCGTACCAGTTACAAACCCGGTGAGTACGGTCCCAGACGGTTCGCAACGCCTCCGATTGTTGATTCGATCAGTGGTGGGTTAAAGTTTGGTGACCGCCTGTTGTTCGGTGACGACAAAGAACAGACCGAGGCTCGTGAAACAGTACGTCAGGGCATAGGTTCTTTACCGGAGTTACCCAAGGCGATTGTTGAAAGTGTGATGGGCGGCGCAGAAAACGTGGCCCGCGGAAACATCACTACGAGGGATGCAGAAGGCAACATTACCCGTCCCGGCCAGTTTGCCGAGGGCCTTGCCATGTTCCCCGCAGCACGGATGCTCACTAACGTACCAGAGAACTCCTTTAGTGTTTTTGGCGGTCCTGGTTCTGTTACGGGTAGACAAAAGATAAAAGAACACGAAAGAATTATTTATGAAGACGGTATGCCAGAAGAACTGGCGTCAAAATCGACTGGGGTATTTATTGGTGCGGATGGTCAACCTCGCGTTTATTTAGGTTCTATTGAAATAAATAATTCAGCCTTAAACAAAGCAGCGGGTTTGACTGGAAGCATTCGCAATAGTCGTGTAGACGAACCCATCGCCCTGTTGCCTTTAAAACAGGCTTTGGACCCCGAAAGATCTCAAGTGTTGTTGGAATACCCGGAACTACAAGATGTAAATTTAGTATTGGTTCCTACTAAAGAAGGGATTGCTCCAAACGCAAAAGCGGTTATGGATGGATATCAACAGGCGGCCGCAAGACTTTATGGAATGCCCGACATAAAGTTGGCAGGACGCAGGGATTTAATCACCGATAATTTTTACGACCCGGTTTCGAATACTATTTATGTTCGCCATGACTATGAAAGACGTGCAGACGGCGTGGAAAGTTTCGAAGGTTTAGCTGATCACCAAATACTCCGATTTGAACAACAGGAGGTAGCGTTAAACCAAAAAATAGGGGAGGGGATTCAAAACTATATACAACAAAGAGAAGGGTTTGCCCCCGTAGAAACCGTTCCGGAGGTTATGAAGGAGTTATCTGGAAATTTAGTTTATAGAGATCGGTTGGAAGCTTTGGTTAGTGAACTAGATCCAAAAGTCGCACAAACAATTTTAAACGATAAAAACGAAGCTATTGAAACTTTTAAACGTTCAATCTTTAACCCTTTAGAAAACGATTATAGCGAAAAAGTAAGAGACCTTAATAAAAAATCAAACCATGAAAAGGTATATGCGTCCCACAACCCTTTCCGTGCTGAAACCCTAGCCGACAAATTTTCTGCGATGTTTGTTGGTTCGCCAAGAAATCGCGAGTACATGAATAAAGAAACATCTTTAGAAAATTTATACGGGACAAACTTTTGGATAGACAATTTTAGCGACGAAACAACCAATAAATTAACTGAAATTTTTGCAGGGTCCCCTAACCACGTTTTAAGGTTATTAAACAACAACACTTTTGGAGCCAATTCTTCCGCAAAACTTAGAGCCGCCGCTAAAATAATTCGAGAAGCCCCTGAGTTTCGTAGACCTGGGTCTGACTCTTCAACGGCCCGGCTAAGTCCGCGTCAGTTTAAGACTTTAGAATCTTTTTTTCCAAAAAAAGTTGACAACAAACACCTTACAGAAGACGCAGCAAGAAGAGTAATTGAATTAGAAACTGCGGCAGATTTGTATTTAGAAGTACCGGAACAGTCTTTTAAAGATCTTTTTGATACGGTCGTAAAAGCAGATGAGCAGACGTTTTTGTACCGACAAGCGTTATCATCTTTGGGTAGGACCAATACAGGGGTAAACGTTTTATCTACATCAGGTAGTGTGTCAACACCGAAAACCTTTGCTCCCGGCGCAGAAGAAATTAGGTTAGCGTCTGATCTTTTAAGTCCAAAAAGGAAACAAGAGTTGTTTGGAGATGCTGAACCGTCGGCAGCGGCGTTGGAAATGTCTTTGCGTGATCCCGGTTTAATTTCAAATCAGATGCAACTTTTAACCCCTGCGGCAAAACAAGCGTACAGAAAAGGAGAACAATATTCCGAGGATTTAGCTACGCAAGCCAGAGAACGGGGGATAGATCGTTATGACCCGAATAACCCGTTCTTTTCCCGGTTAGATAAATCGTTGGAAACTATAAAACGAGACACTGGAAACGCAAAAGAATGGGTAAAAGATTTGCGAAAAAAAGCAATGGGGCAAGGGGTCACTGAGAGAGAATTCGAAATTTTAGGAATAGACGAAAAAATAAAAGAAATTGGCCGTGTATTAGAAACTCATACTAACGGTAAAATAGATAAAACAGATGTATCTTTACTTTTACAAACTATTGATCGCCCTATTGAAGTTGTTGATTTGTCAAAGACAGACCCTTCTTTAAACCGCGACTACCGAACAACGCTTTTAGGCGGTGGACCTGCGACGCAAAACAGCAAAACGATTATTTGGAAACAACCTCCAAAAGAGGGCGATAAAACGTTTTTTGGTGAACACCACTGGAACGCGGGCCCCACATATTCAAAAGTATTTGATTTGACTCCAATCATCCTGGCTGGAAAAGACCCGGAATTTAAACATCCAAATACTTTCATGCACGCTAGAACTACCCTGCGAAAAGATAGAGATGAAGAACATTTTTTACTAGAAGAGTTACAATCGGAGGCGTTGCAAAAATCAGGAAAATCTGGCGACGTTCCATTGTTAAAAGATTTAGACGCTGCGCGAATGCTTGCTGTTGAAACCCTGCTGTTAAAAGCAGCGGAAATGGATTCTGATACATTCTCTATCGTGCCGGGCTACGCGCAACAATATATACAAAGACAAGACTATGACGAAATCACAGAAAAAGGTACAAACTACGGGCCACAGTACGACGAGAAGCTACCTGCTGTTTTGAAAAAACTTGCAAAAAGATACGGAGCGAAATACGAAGAAAAGGTTCCTATTCTTGTAGAAGACGGTCGGGGAAAACCCCTTTCTAAAGACGCCCTTGAGGCAGGAACCGATATTGAAAGAAAGTTTTTAAATGCCGCAGAAATAATGTTTGACGAAAACACAGGCGAAGGTGTTTATGTTATGGCTAGGGGTATTAGACTGGACGCGGACCTAAAAGAAAAAATAATAAAAACACAAATTGGTCGGGCATACGGTGGCGAGGTACATAGCTACGCAAAAGGTGGTATGGTATCCAACATGAGACGACCTGTTATTTCCCGTGGGCTATCTAGTTTAATCCGCAATTACAGTCAGGGACCCCTGTCCCGGCAAGATGTTCCACGTGAAACATTGCCGGTTGGTATGCGGACCGGTGGAAGAGTAGATGGTGGTTTAAGCAGAGCCCAACAACGAGCAATAGCGGCGGGTGTGTTGCAGAGGGACGACTTGAATTACACAAACCCCAATAATTCAGAGTTTGCTTTTTTTGGTGATACGGATGCTTCGGCCGGGTTAATGCGGGAAAGTGACGCTTTTACCGGGGAACGAAGCAATCCTACGCAACAACGAATTGAAGATTCGCCCGCGAGTCCTCCTATACAAGAAAAAGTAGAAGACGTAGTGGTTCCGGCTAACGAGCCTTTTGTCACTACAGCAGACCCTGTTGTTATTCAGCCAGACCCTGTTGTTATTCAGCCAGACCCTGTTGTCACTACAGCAGACCCTGTTGTCACTACAAACTTTGCAACACCGCAACCTCCGCCGCCACCCATTACTACCGGAGAGCGCGGCACACCGCCGCAAGAAATGGCCCGAAGAGCCGCGGAAGCTGAAGCAGAAAGAATTAGAGTAGCGCAATTGGCGGAACAACAACGAATACAAGCCGAGCAAGCGGCAGCCGCGGAAGCCCAGCGTGCCGCAGCGGTTGCTGAACAAGACCGGTTAGCGGCAGAACAGTTGGCGGCAGAACAATTGGCCGAAGAACAAGCTAGACAGCAACAACAAGAGCAGATTGCTTTACAACAAATGCAGCAGCAACAACTGGCGGAACAAGAAGCCGCTCAGTTAGCGGCGCAACAAAACATAGATTCGCAGGTTTCTGCGGCGGAACAACTAGCAAATCAGCAAGCCGCGGACCGTGCGGCAAACGAAGCCGCTATTTTAGCAACTCCGGACCCTACGCCCGTGTTCCAGCCGCCAGCACCGAGCACGGTAGATCGTGGCAGTTACGGAGTACCCCCAGAAGAAGGGACTCAGGTAGTCGATCCTAACGCGCCTAATTTCTTGGTAGCGGACATGATTGACGACTACACTAGCGGATACAGTTCTTCGCAAAACTTGAAAATTAAACCGACGGTTTATCCTTATCAGGAAGGGGCGGGAGGCGCAGACGTTTACACGGCTTCTGTGTTCCAGCCGATGCCTAAGTTAGATTTTGGATCGAGCACTTCTGAGGAAGGTGAGGGGGACGATTCCCAGGCTTCCGGTGGCGGCCCTGAAATAAACTGGGACATTGGTTCTCAAGGGGGTCGGACAAACGGGTCGTATGTTACCCTGCCTACCGGTCAGAGAATTTGGGTACCTGATTATGCAACTTCTGCGGCAAACACCCAGAACGCAGAGTCTGCGGTGGGTGAATTTGGGCTAACGGAAAACCAACGATACCAATGTCCTGCGAATTACAACCTAGCTTTTGAGGGCGGTAAACCTTATTGTGCCAGAATTGATAAGTCTCAGTGGCCCTCGGGCGGTAGAGAACGCGCTATGGTAAGTAATCTTCCTTCGCGGACCGAGGTACAAGTTGTTGAAACTAATCTACCGGGGACAGAAACTCACGAATACGCGCAGGGCGGCCCTGTCCAAAACTTCAATTATGGAGGGTTTGTAAATAGGTCGTCGCTGCAACAACAACGGCAGCAAGCGCCCCGGGGACCTTTTGGACAACCGGCGTTCCAGAGGTTCGGGCAGTATCAACAACCTCAACAGCAACTAATGCCTCAACATCGACCTCAACAACCTCAATTTATGCCGCAACCTCATCAACTTCAGCCTGGTCATCAAGGGCATATGACTGTTGGTCGTCCCATGCCACCTCCGCCACAGTTGAAATTAGGCAACCTCACACCCACGCCCGGCGGCCCGCTGGATACGCAACCGGGATTTCTAGGAGGCGGCGACGATAGGTTTATGCCCATGGTGTCTAGTGCAGATATGGGTCTAAATGGACGGCCCTCTGTAGACAACACCGGCAAGTTCATGGACAACGTAACCGGGGAGATTGTAGATCGAAGGGCTGGACCCGACACTTTTACAGCCGGGTTTCAGGGCGGTCAAATGGGACCCCCCCAACAAATAGGGCAGGTAGCCGAACCCAACACGCAACAACTGGCTAGTCAGTTACAGAACGTGACACAGCAGGTTAACCAGTTAAGCTCACACTTGGGCGTAAGTGGAGGGGGTATGACGCAAGGCCCGTCTCAACAGTATATGGGAAGTGGCGGTTCTCAAGGTTATCCACAGGCTGTTATGCAAGGCGGCATCGGCAATCTTTTGGGTAATTTGCGGCCGGGACCGCCTCCTCCTCAAGTAAAAGCAACGGGTCCAGCACGTCCTCCTATGTTTCAACATTTTAGGTAAATAATTATGGCAAATGGTGATAGACCCCCAGTTTCGTTGATGGACCGTGAAGGCGGTATGCTGTCCGAGGAAGACGTTGAAGCAGTAGAAATAGAAGCATTACCTAATGAAATGGCACGTATTACCGACGTAGAAGGTATAGAAATAATCCAAGAAGACGACGGCGGCGTTACGTTAGACTTTGATCCGTTCACGAATCGAGAACGCGAAGACGATTTTTACGATAACTTAGCCGAGTTTGTGCCCGATAGCGTGCTACAACGGGTTTCTAACGATCTTTTAGAGCAATACCACTCCAACAAAGCGTCAAGGCAGGATTGGGAAGATGCGTATTCCAAGGGTCTTGAACTGTTGGGTTTTAGTTACGAAGAAAGAACAGAGCCTTTTAGGGGCGCAACAGGGGTCACTCACCCTCTTTTAGCCGAAGCAGCCGTGCAGTTTCAAGCACAAGCTTTTAACGAGTTGCTGCCTTCTCAAGGACCTGTACGAACCGCAGTTATGGGCGCACAGACTAAAGAAAAAACAGAACAGGCGTCTCGTGTTAGAGATTTTATGAACTACTACATTACTACCGTAATGCAGGAGTACACCCCTGAAGTTGATCAAATGTTGTTTTATTTACCGTTGGCGGGTTCTACTTTTAAGAAAGTTTACTTTGACGACGCATTAGGCCGCCCTGTTTGCAAGTTCATACCGGCAGAACATCTGATAGTCCCTTACGAAAGCAACGATTTAGAAACTTGTCCTAATATTACTCACGTTGTCCGCATGTCGTTAAACGATTTGCGTAAGCAACAAGTCAGTGGTTTTTATCGAGACATAAAAGTTCTTCCGTCTCAGTCAGAAAGCACAGGTTTGTCCAGTGAAATTGATTATATTGACGGTGAAACAGCTTCTGGCGTTGATTACGATTGCACTTTGCTCGAATGTCATGTGGATTTAGACCTTGAGGGGTACGAAGAGGTTGACGAAGATGGCGAGGAAACCGGTATTAAGGTGCCTTATCTCGTTACTATTAGTGAAGATAACGGAAAAGTGCTGTCTATTCGTCGAAATTACCTTGAAGAAGACCCTTTAAAGGTAAAAATACAATATTTTGTTCATTATAAGTTCCTTCCCGGGTTTGGTTTTTATGGTATGGGCTTAATTCACACGATTGGCGGCCTCTCTAGGACTGCAACTGCGGCGTTAAGACAATTAATTGATGCCGGAACGCTTTCTAACCTTCCCGCGGGATTCAAAGCTCGTGGATTACGCATTAGAGACGATGATGACCCGTTACAACCGGGTGAGTTTAGAGACGTGGATGCCCCCGGAGGGGTTATACGGGATAGTTTGATGCCGTTGCCTTTTAAAGGCCCGGATCAGACGTTGTTTCAACTGTTAGGATTTGTAGTAGAGGCTGCACAACGTTTTGCCACGATTACAGACATGAAAGTAGGGGATGGCAACCAATCAGCGGCGGTAGGAACTACTATAGCCATGATTGAACAGGGTGCCCGAGTAATGAGTGCGATCCATAAACGCCTACATTACGCCATGAAAATAGAATTTAAGATACTAGCGCGAGTTATGGGAGAAAGTTTACCGCCTGTTTACCCCTACGAGCTTCCAGGGGTTGATCAATCGGTAAAAGCGACTGATTTTGACGATAGGGTTGATGTATTGCCCGTATCCGACCCGAATATTTTCTCGCAGAGTCAACGTATTGCTTTAGCACAAACCGAATTACAAATGGCGATGCAAGCCCCTGAAATACACAATATACCGGAGGTTTACCGGCGAGTTTATGATGCATTAGGCGTTAAAAACGTTGATCAAATACTTCGAGCGGACACCCCCGATGAAATAATTCCAAAAGATCCTGCTAGAGAAAACATGGATACTTTGGAAAACGTACCTTTACAGGCTTTTAAAGGTCAAGACCACATGGCGCATGTTCAAGCCCACTTGATCTTTGCTACTGGGGGAACGGCAGCGGCGATGCCTCAAGTTGGATTATCTATCCAAAAGCACATTTTAAATCATGTGCAGATAATGGCGGAAGAACAAGCGGAGCAAGCTTTTGCCCAGCAAAACCCCAACGTTGCATTACAAAACCAAGAAACAAACCAGCCTTTCCAGTCAATGGTAGCGCAATTTATAGCGCAAACGATGCAACAAGTAGTTCAAATGGGTCAACAGCTGCAACAGGCAGGGCAGCCGCAAGAACCACAAGGGCCCGATCCGTTGATTGCTTTGAAAGAACAAGAATTGCAATTAAAAGCTCAACAAGAACAAAACGACGTTTCTCGCGAGCAACAGGAGATAGAACTAGAAAGGCAGAAACTCGCGCAGCGTGAATCTAATTTCCAGCAACGGTTACAAAGCCAAGAGGGGCAAACCGAGGCTAGAATACAAGCCGGTATAGAAAGAGAACGAATGAAACAACGAGGTAATTGATGAGAACTGTAAAATTTAATGGTAGCCCACCACCCGAGCCGCCAAAGCCTACAAAAAAAGCTGAGATAAAGGGGCAAGGAAGCATTCCGTATGCCCAAGCCAAGGAAGAAAAAACCCCTAACACGGAGTTTGCTAAGATTACTCATGGTAAAAAACGTGGAATGGGCGCAGCTTTACGTGGTGGACGCTTTACTATTGCTTAAAAACTGCGATAATATCAGAGTTGCTCAGACAGTAAACGATAGGTAAATAGTTGGACGATCTGGATGTTGTGCAGTTTGTACAAAAAACGTTAAAGGGTCGCAAAACCCAAATTCAACAACTCATGGTTGATGGCGGGATTAAAGATATGGAACATTACAGAGAATGCATGGGTGAGATCAGGGCGTGTGATTACACTTTGGTTGAACTCTCTGAAATGCTAAAAAAACAGGAAGAATTAAATGCCTGAAACGAATGAAGCGTCAGAATTATCTGATTGTTACGTCGCAGAAGAAGAACGGGTTTTAGACCCTTCTTTAGTAGATGTTAGTGTCATTGAACGTCTTCCACAACCTACGGGATGGCGTATTCTAATTGCTCCTTTTAAGCCTGCTCAAAAAAGTGCGGGCGGTATTCTTTTAAGCCAAAAAACGCTAGAAGAAGACGTTGTTCAAACTCAAGTAGGCTACGTGCTCAAAATGGGTCCGTCTGCTTATTTGGATAAAAAACGATATCCGACCGGAGCGTGGTGCAAAGAACGCGAATGGGTGATTTTTGCCCGTTATGCGGGTTCCCGGTTTCGTTTAAATGGCGAAAAAAAGTCAGCGTTTGGCAGCGAAATACGCATATTAAACGATGACGAGATACTAGGAACTATTTTGGACCCTAATGACATACATTTTAACTAAGGAGCGGTTTTATGGCAGAGGTAACCCCTAAACACCAAGCCGACGACGGCCAAATCGATTTGGAATTCACGGAAGAGGCGCAAGACGTTATAATAGAAGAAGAGGAAGGAACCACTTCTTCGGAGCAAGAGGTTGTTCTAGAAACCGAAGACGAGCGCGAAACGTATAGTAAAGGCGTACAAAAACGCATTAATCAACTAACTAAACGAGCGAAAGACGCTGAAAGAGAAAGAGAAGAAGCTGTTCGTTTTGCTCAAACTGTTCAAACGGAGAACAGTTCGGTTAAGCAAAGGCTTCACAATTTAGATAAAAGTTACATTGACGAATATGGTAACCGGGTAACTTCTGAAGCAGAAAGAGCGAAAGAAGATTTAAAAACAGCCATAGAAACTGGCGACACAGATCGTCAACTTAACGCCCAAGAAAAGATTTCGCAACTTGCGGTAGCAAAAGATCGCCATGCCCAAGCTAGGGCGCAACGAGAAACTCAAGCGGCCCAGTTTCAACAAGAGCTACAGCAACAGCCTGTTTATCAACCGCAGCAAGCTCCGCAACAACAAAGACCGGACCCTAAAGCAGAGGATTGGGCGGAAAACAATAGTTGGTTTGGTCAAGATTCTGCTATGACCTTTGCTGCTTTCGGTGTTCATAAAGAACTGATAGAAGAAAAAGGTATGGACGGAACCAGCGATGAATACTATGATGCATTAGATTCGAGGATGAGGACGGAGTTTCCCCATAAATTGGGAGAAGAAGCACCGCCCGCATCCCGCCGCACTTCGCAGACAGTTGCGGGTGTATCTCGTCCTAGTAAAGGACGCGGCAAACAGGTTCGACTCTCCCCGAGCCAAGTAACAATTGCCAAAAGACTGGGAGTGCCACTTGAAGAATACGCTAAATACGTGAAGGAGTGAAAATGACAGATTCTACAGATAACGAAATGGAAGCTATCAAGAAAACTTCTCGCGCTAAGTCATCTAGAGCACAATCGGCTAGGCGTAAGCCGTGGGCTCCCCCGTCTAAGTTAGACGCTCCTGACCCGCCGCCGGGATTTAAACATCGCTGGATACGTGCAGAAACTCGTGGATTCCAAGATACGAGTAACATCACTGGACGTTTAAGAGAGGGCTACGAGTTAGTTCGCCGCGATGAATATCCGGATTTTGAAGCTCCAACTATGGAGTCGGGTAAATACGAAGGAGTGTTTGGAGTTGGCGGATTGCTTCTGGCTAGGATTCCAGAAGAAACAGTTGCAGAAAGAAACGCGTATTTTGCTTCAAAACACGCAGATCAAGTAGAAGCTGTTGAAACGGACATCCTACGTGAGAATGCACATTCCACGATGCGGATTGACAAACCAGAACGTCAATCGCGTGTTACTTTTGGTGGTCCTCGTAAGTAAAGTTTTTTAAGGAGACTTTAAAAAATGGCAAATCAAGAAACTGCTTACGGTCTACGTCCTATTGGACTAGTAGGGAGTGCTACAAATTCTAACGGTTTAACGAAGTATGAAATTGCTTCGGATAATTCCGATCCTATCTATCAATTCAGTTTGGTTGTTCCGCTTGCTGCGGGCGTAATTGCCCACGCTGGTGACACGGCTGGCGGCACTACCGCTGCGCTGGGTGTTTTGGTAGGTGTAGAGTATGTAGACTCTGGTACTAAAAAGACCGTATTTAAAAACTATTGGCCCGGATCTAACAGCGCAAGCATTGACACGAATTTTCCTGTCAAAGCTCTCGTTGCAGATAATCCGATGCAAACTTTCCAAGTTGCAAGCGATGCGTCTCTGACTAATCGCGCCACAGCACTAGCGGCTGTGTTTGCTAACGCAAGCCTGGGAACGTCTGCACGGACGGGTTCTACTGACACGGGTCGATCTAATTCAGCGTTGGGTGTTTCTACCATAGCAACTACGGCAACTCTTCCGCTTAAAGTCATGGGTATCGTCGATGACGACGCCAACAGTGATTTTTCTGCGGCAGGTATTCCGTTGATTGTGAGGATAAATTCACATTACAACTCGCCGAATGCAAGATTCGATTCACAAACCACTGCCACGACAACTGGCATTTAAGTCTAGGAGTTAATCATGCCTATTACTCGCGCACAATTGGCGAAAGAGCTTGAACCCGGCTTAAATGCTTTGTTCGGGCTGGAATATGATCGTTATGAGCAAGAGCATTCTGAAATCTTCGACGAAGAGTCTTCGGACAGAGCGTTTGAAGAAGAGGTTATGCTTTCCGGTTTTGGAACTGCCCCTGTGAAAGCAGAAGGCAGTGCGATATCGTTCGACGACGCGCAGGAGACCTTTACTGCACGTTATACGCACGAGACAATCGCGCTTGCTTTCTCAATAACTGAGGAAGCTATTGAAGATAATTTGTACGACCGCCTAGCTGCACGCTATACACGTGCTCTGGCTCGTTCAATGTCTCAAACCAAGCAAATCCGGGCTGCGACGGTCTTGAACAACGCGTTTAGCACAGGTTCACCAATAGGTGACGGTGCGGCTCTTTGTTCTGCTTCTCATCCCTCTATATCGGGCAACCAACGTAATCAACTAAGCACTGCTTCGGATCTCAACGAGACTTCGCTAGAGCAAATGCTAATTGATATTGCTGGTATGACTGATGAAAGAGGACTAAAGATTGCTGTCAGGGGAACTAAGTTAATAATTCCCAAAGAACTGCAATTTATAGCAGAAAGAGTTTTGAACTCTAACCTGCGTCCTGGAACTGCGGATAATGACATTAACGCTAGTAAAGCTATGGGAATGCTACCTGACGGTGCAGTAGTCAATCACTTCCTTACGGATACTGATGCCTTCTTCATCAAGACGGATGCGCCTAACGGCTTTAAATTGTTCCAAAGAACTCCCATCAAAACAGCGATGGAAGGGGACTTTGACACTGGTAACATGCGGTTTAAGGCTCGCGAAAGATATTCTTTCGGTGTGTCTGACTGGCGTGCGGTGTTTGGAACTGCAGGAGCATAAAACAAACTTTTGTTTGTTAATTGTAGAGAGAAAGGGCGCACGTCGCCCTTTCTTTTTGCCTGTTAAATAGGTATTCTTCATTGATCCTGACAGGGGCATACCGCGCCTGACACTAGCCACGACAGGAGATAATCATGGCGAACACAACCTTTAACGGCGCAGTCCGTTCAGAAAATGGTTTTAAGACCATTGATAAAAATTCAACAACAGGTGCCGTTACAGACGGTCTGGTAATCAACGCAGATGGTAATATCTATACTGATGATGGTGGGCATATTCAATATGCAGCAGCAACAGGGTATGGACCAGCTGATTCTATCGTAGGTAAAGGCGGGAGCCAATACGGCACAGTAGACCCATTTACTTCGGGGCTTACTCAATTATTTCCATTAGGCAGTAGATTGCTTTACGGTAATACTGTTTATGCTTATGGTAGACTAGCCGCAGTCGCTGTAACAGCGGGTAAATGTGTAACTCACGCTGCATCAATCGCACATCACTTCGACTTGACACCTACGGCTGGTGTAGCTGCTGGTGAAACTGCAATATCGGTTGAAACCGCTGGTACTGACATAACGCTTAATCAATACGCGGGTGGGTACCTGTATGTAAACGACGCTGCTGGCGAAGGCCAAATGCTTCGGATAGAGTCTAACCCAGCACACGATCACTCAGCAGACCCTTCAATCGTGATTACTTGTTACGATGATTTGGCAACAGCAATAACTACAAGCTCAAGAATAACTTTAATTCCTGATCCTCGCAGTGCTCAAATTGTTCAAGCCGCGACAACTACAGGTGCTACACTAGGTGTAACAGTTGTTGATATGGCAGCTAGTGCTTACGGTTGGTTTTCTGTTTCAGGCCCAGCTACAATATTAACTTCAGGAACTCTGGTTGTAGGTAACCACGCAGTACCACTAGGTGCTGCAGGTGCTGTTGGCCCAGCCGCAGGAGATGTTATACAAGTCATTGGTACGGTAATGATTGTAAACGTAACTACTGATTATTCGTTAATCAACCTTACGGGTATTATCTAATGTCTGGGTCTGACGTAAAACCGGTTACTATTACTGCAGACACAGTAGCCTTGGATGCCGATGGAATATCCGTAGCAGCGTCAGTTGGTAATAACGCAGCACTTACAATAGGTGGTGCGTTAGCTTCTGGCGGTTCTGTCACACTTAGTCACGGGAGGATAGTAACTATCCTCTCTGCTGGGGATGATTCTGCTAAATCTTTTACCGTCACAGGTACTGATGTTAATGGTGATTCTCAAACTGAATCAATCACAGGGGCTAATGCTGGCACAGCTACTGGGTCCAAATATTTTCTAACAATATCTGGTATTTCAGCAGTAGGTAATCCTGCGGGTAATGTCTCCGCGGGGGTTAACGCTTCTGCTGCGGATGTCATTTTTGCGGGTAGGGCTAGGTTAAAAGGATCTTTCTTAACGAGTACGGCAACTGCTGGAAATGTAGATTTTTTGACTACGTCCCCTAGCGGAACTAGTTTAATGAAGATTAGTTCGGTTAGTGATGCCGATGCGACAAGGGATGTAGTTATTCCAGAAGATGGGGTGTTGTTTACAGCGGGTATTTACATTGAATACACCGTGTCCACTTTTCTGACGATGACAGCGTTCCACGCGTAACAACTTATAACGGAGTACTTATGTCAGGTTCTAGGGTAAATTTAGGTAACGGGGGCGGCAAAAAAAAGTCTAAAGGCGGTTCCGTAATGAAAAAGTCTAAAGGCGGGTCTTTGATGAAAAAGTCTAAAGGCGGTTCCGTAATGAAAATGTCAAAGAAGAAGCCTATTGATTCTTAGTGGCGTATTTACTTAGCAACACTCCACATTTTAAATGTTGGGTGAGACGAGAATTTACGCACAACCATGAAAAGTATCATGGGGAGTTTTTGCATTGTTTGGTAATAGCCGTAAACACAGTACCTGACCGTTCTTTAAGTTTTCAGGTTGTTTTTACAGGGTGTGAGTCGGATTGCGAGGATAATGATGAAGGCAACATTCACGGTGGCGCTATGTGGGCTAGAATGCCTATCCAGGGTTTAGTTTGTGACATGCCTATGGAGGATTACCCGGAACCTATGGAAGACCATGTGGCTCAACCGTGGGACTGTGAATCTCGTAACCATTCCGTAGTTGTGCTGGATCGCGTAAGTTCTTCGCCGTGGGTTTCAAAGATTGATGGTGAATTTTATACGTCTAAGTATCTTTTTACGGTAGATTACACTGAATCAAACATTGCGGACGACTCGGCGCAGCACAAACAATCGCATGTATTGTGCATTACGGAGGAAGGCAAGTGGAAAGGAAATATAGTGGCATTACCTAACAATAGAGTTCGAGCGACTAGCCCGGCTTTGTGGGTGACTGGTGAAGGAGCCCCTGATTTTAAGCCGTCTCAATGGACTCATTCAGCGGAAGGACATCAAAGTTATTTAGATCCTTCTGTAACTTTTAACAATTTGTATGAAGAATAATGGCAACTTCAGGATCTAAAGATTTTGAACTAGATGTGGCTGAATACATTGAAGAAGCTTTTGAAAGGTGTGGGTTAGAAGTACGCACCGGTTATGACTTGAAGTCGGCAAAGCGTTCTTTAAATCTTTTGTTTGCCGATTGGTCAAACAGGGGGTTAAACCAGTGGACGATTGAACAAACTTCGGTGTCGTTAGCTGATGGAATTACGGATTATCCAGGCGGCACCCTTTCTATGACCGTAGGGGCTTCCACTAGTTTTTCAATCGCAGAAACCATTACAGGCGGAACTAGCGGAGCTACGGCTAGTATTACCAGCAAACCTTCAAGCACTTCCTTTGCTATTACGGTCCCCACGGGTACTTTCAGTAACGGAGAAACCATTACAGGCGGAACTAGCGAAGCCACTACCACTTTGTCTGCTGCCTTAGATTTATCAGATGTACAAAGTACAATAGATATTTTGTCCGCGGTAGTTACCCGAAGCGGCACAGACTTTGAAATACAACGACTAAGTCGCTCGGGTTATTTAACTATTCCCAATAAATCTCAAACAGGTCGTCCTAATCAGTTTTTTTTAAATAGGCAAATAACGCCTATTTTACAAATATGGCCCGCTCCTGAGAATAACACGGACGTTGTTACGTTTAACCGATTGACGCGTATTATGGACGCTGACGGGTATACCAATACGATGGAAGTTCCTTTTCGGTTTTACCCCTGTTTGACTGCGGGTTTAGCGTATTATATTTCTATGAAGAGAAATCCTCAATTAATGGGTGCGTTAAAAACAATTTATGAAGAAGAAATGCAACGTGCAATGGACGAAGACCGGGACCGAGCGTCTCTTCGCATTACTCCGTCTTTGACGAGTTATAGGTCTTAGTTGTGGCGTATGCAACTGGGAAAAACGCTTACGGTATATCGGACCGGTCTGGGGTTAGGTATAAATTAAACCGGATGCAAAAAGAATGGACCGGTTCTTTGGTCGGTTTTGATGAATATGAACCAAAGCAACCTCAACTGTACCCCACGCCACGGGCGGCAGATCCTCAAGCATTGAGGAATGCCAGACCAGATCGAAAAGAGCCGTTTTTTGTTTTTGTAGGCGTTCCCGTAGTGGAAATAAACCCGTTTGTTGCTGTTAGAGCAACCGGCCAAGTAGGAAATGTCACGGTGAGTACAGCATGAGTTTTACCCTAGCCACGTTAAAAACAGCCGTCAAAGACTACTGCGAAACGTCAGAAACTACGTTTGATTCTCAATTAGACACTTTTATAAAAGAGTCGGAAGAGCGAATTCTAAAAAATATTGAACTTCCTGTTTTTAGAAAAAACGTTACCGGAACAGCAGATGCGGATAACAGTTACTTACAAACTCCATCTGACTTTTTAGCGCCTTATAGTCTGGCGGTTATTAATAGTAGCCAATATGAATACCTTCTTTTTAAACATGTGTCGTTTATACGTTCATACACCCCCAACTCGTCTACGACTGGGGCTCCTAAGTATTATGGGTTGTTCGATGACGCTACTTTTATTTTAGCGCCTACCCCGGATAGTGGTTATACGTTTGAACTTCATTATAAATACAGACCCGCCTCGTTAACAGCGGGAGCGGATAGCGCCACAACGTGGTTGTCGGATAATGCCCCCGATGCTTTGTTGTACGGAACTTTAGTAGAATCGGCTACTTTTTTAAAAGCTCCAGAAGAAATTGCTCAATACGAGCAAAGGTTCGGACAAGCCATAGCTGCTTTAAAAGATTTGGGAGAGGGTTACGGAGCAAAAGATGAGTATAGATACGATATTTCGAAGGGTAGGTGATGTTTAATGCAGCCGTTGAATCAACCGTAGGCGATGTTGTTGTAAAAACAACAGATCATAGGGGGTTGTCTCCAGAAGAATTGGCGCAACGAGCTACTGATCAGATCGTTACAGTGTCTTCTGAAGCGGAACCTATAGTTCGACAACAAGCTGAAGCATTTAAAAGTCGCATTTATCATGTGGTTTTAGGTATTATTAAACAAGCAATTAAAAGCGACAGGACTACACTGTGTAACGAATTTACACAACAAGGTCATTCAGACGTTGCTAATATTTTAAGGAGGCTATAATGGCTATTACAACTGCACTATGCACTAGTTTTAAAGTAGAGATTTTAAAAGGGGTCCATAATTTTACGGCTGATGATGACCAATTCAAACTTGCTTTGTACACTAGTAGCGCAACTCTAGCCGCATCGACCACAGCTTACACCTCATCTAACGAAGCAAGCGGTACGAATTATACTGCGAAAGGAGCTTTTTTAACTTCGGTAACTCCTGTTGCTTCGGGAACTACCGCACTCGTAGATTTTAGC
>Ga0209336_10000089_pt1 | contig 41712 bp, 68 predicted proteins | sample LinPmetageLP32_FD_184042 | JGI IMG/M metagenome (GOLD analysis project Ga0209336, IMG submission 184042) | Marine viral communities from the Pacific Ocean - LP-32 (SPAdes) (version 2) | ecosystem: Environmental > Aquatic > Marine > Oceanic | place: Pacific Ocean | collected 2009-08-23
ATGGTTGTATGTTGTTTTGTTCATTGTTTTTATTCCGTCATGCAGATGTTTAAACAATTCAGGCAGTATTTCTTCGTTACACTCTTTTTGTAGATGAAATTTCCAACCAGTTCTACCTGTCAAATCTCGTAGATTATCGTGTTGTGTTATAACCTGTGTGTTACCAATAGCTATCTCAAGAATACGTTTTCTCATCCAATCTGGTAGTGCCATTTTACATAGATCTATATCTAGGGGTATTGTGATAATAGATTTTGTTCCTAGTTTATTTGTTAATGACATTATGTCCACCTTTTATTATTGAGTAGCAATCGTTTAGCTTTATTCATTGCCATCTGCTGACTAGCATCAAATAAGCTTGTATATCTAAGCATTAATAAGTAAGAATCCCACACTTTCTGTTTTTTATCTTTATCAATATGTTCATTTGCTGAAAGTGACTCTATTAATTGTTTTAATCTAATATCTAATTGTGTCATACGTCTTTGGCTCCTTCACTCTTATCTGTTCCAAATTTTGCAGCTGCATGAGGTTTTTCATTTATGACATTTGACTGTGCAGGATCAATTTTTACACACGGCCAGTTCATAAACACGTCAAAACTCATATGCTTTCCATTTCTAATTTTTGTTGTGTGTATTGTAATCTTATTATTTAATTGCCTATCTTCCTCTTCAGGGGGAGGAAAAAAGTTAAAACTTCTATCTGCTGAATCCAAAATACCTTTAGCGAATCTAGCTTCACCTGTTGCATCTATCTGATAAGGTGATATCATAGTTAGATCATATTTTCTTGCTAAAGATTTTAGATTTTCTGCAATTATGATCTGAGTTTGCCAATTTTTTTGATCATCGTGCTTTACGATATTTACATAATCAACAACTGCTAAATTATAATTAGGATACTTTGAACTAAACATATTGCAATAATGATCTATACGATTAAGAGTTAGAGACTCGTCATCAATCATAAATAATCTATGCTCTGTCATCTTTGGCTTTTCAACTTTTAGCTTATGCTCAAAAGCTTTAAAGTCTTTTGTTCGTTCTAACTCTTTCATTAGAGCGTCTACTTTACTAGAAGGTTTATAGAAATGTTTAAATTTAGCTTTCGCCATTTGTATCTTTTGTGCTACTGTAGTTTGGTTTCTAAATATATCTAAAAAAGGAACTTCACTAATAATTGAAAGTACTCTATCATACACTTCTTTATATCTCATCTCTATCGTAAAGAAAGCAACAGTATTACCCTCTAAAAATCTATTCAATGCCATGTTTAAAGATATTATTGACTTACCTGAACCTCTTCTACCACCTAACAAAACAAGCTCTTGAGTAGCAAAACCACCATTTACAGCATCAAATTCAGCACTGAGACCAGAAGGAAATATTTTAAAGTCATCTTCTGCAGGAAAAAAATCTAGTTCTGCAATATCGTATAACTCATCGTTGTAAGGTATTGCTTGATTCAAGTGTAATAGATGATTCTGAAACTGATCAACTATTTCTACTTTTTCTAAGTCATCAAGTCTGTCTACAAATTTATCCATGAAGTGTATAGTTTCGTCACGAATATAATAATCTTGTAATTGTGATACTAGAAACTCGTTTTGTATCTGTTCACATACATTTTCTTCATTCACTATTTGATTTTCTATGTATTCCTGTAACCCTACATCTTTTCTTAAACTTAAGATTTCGTCTGTACTAGGTAATCGCATATTGGCTTTGTAAAAGGATTTAACCTTTTCAAACAAAGTAAGGTTAATACCAGTGAAATACTGGTTTAATAACCTAGAATATAAGTCGTTACTTTGCGAATCTAATAATCTTCGCAAAGTTAATTTTTGTAAATCAATTGCCATTCATTACTCTAACTGGAAAAAGTTGATCTCTATTAACTACAGAGTAACCTCCATAGTCTCCTATTCTATATATTAAATAACTTTCTCTACCTGTTTCTTCTATTGTTGTAGTAACTTTGTTACGATGACTTATAAAAGAATTTAGTTTAAGAGTAGGAAAGGTATCTGAGCTTCTCATCCAATACAGTTCATAGTGTACTCCCTGTCTCGGCTCTTCATCCTCATACTTTGGTTTAAAAGGCAATATTTCAATATATTTTTGATAACCATCTTCATACTCCTCAAGATAGTTTTCATCATACACCTCTCTAACAGTGGCAAAACAATTCTCTTTTGCAAGGAACACTTTTTCTCCTTTTGCAAATCTAAGTTCTAGATCTTGCACTACATGCTCAACATTAGCTGCTTTATTCTTACCTTTAGCTCGTAAAGGCACATTCATTTCTATTAATATCTTTTTGATTCTTGCAGCACTTATAAAAAATTGTTCAGCAAGTTTAGACTGTGGTTCTCCGTTAAGGTATCCTTGTGCGATAGTTTTTTTATCGTCTAACGTAAATACTTTTTTTCGTGCTTGAGCCTTAAGCTGGGCTATTCTTGTATTTCTATCGTGAAAGTCTTGAATAAGTGTATCAAGTCTTTTTGTGTTATAAGCTATTCCTACATGCTCGCATACCTGCTTTTTAGTCTTATTGACTTTCAGCATCCAAATAGCTTGTCTGATTTTTGATTCTTGAATTTCTGTTTTATTTATTCTAGCCATACATACTCCTTTAGTATTTACATTATACTAAAAAGTCAACAATTGAGCAAGATTAATGTGTTATGAGATCGTCATCGGTGAAGTATAATTCATTAATTACATTTCGAACCAAACCTGTGTGGGTATATGTAACTAAGAACTTTTCGTGGAAAAATCTATTACTTCTATATAGTTTCTCAACATAAAAGCTGGATAGATAATTTTCTAATAATTGATTATACCTTTTATCTTCTTGAGGTATAGCAGGGTAGTGTTTTTTTATTAATGCGTTGAAATAAGTATTTTTTTGTTGGAAAGGTAAACCTAGCACCCAATCGAGATCTTCATCAGTAATGTCGGATAAAATTAAGTCACTAGCCATATTTTAGGATAAAAAAGAGAGAGGTTTTATACTCTCTCTTTTTATAGATTAGCCTTGAACTGCTTTTGGAGTATAGTCTGCACATGCAAGACCACGTCTTGTAAGAACTGTTTTAACACCTCTTACAGTTTTATCGAAATGTGAAGCAATATCTTCTACACTTTGATCAAGCATATCTTCAATGCCCTCATAAGGATCACTCTTAGAAGTCTTTTTATCTCTTTGTGGAGCTTTAAGACCCATTGAAAGTAACTTACCTCTGATAGAGTTTGGTGTTCTTCCAACTTTGTCAGCGATTTCTTCTAAGAATGCACCGTTATCAACCATGTCTGTAATGATAGCTTCATCATCTTCAGAGTATGTTCTAGGTGTTACTTTTTTCTCAGCTGGCTTCACGTGTGAAGTCATTTCTAATGATAATGCTTTACCATTGATTTGTCTTGCAGTAAATTTACCGTCTGCAAATTGCTGAGATATTTCTTCAGCAGTAAGATTACCTGAGTTTTCTTGTAAAAAACCAGATAATTCATCAGTTTCGTCTGCTGAAAATACAGGAGCAGCTCCTGGCTTCTTAGGTACATCGTAACCTAATTTTCTTAATTTTGCTGTTACTGATCTCCTTGGGAAATCAAATTCAGCCATTAAAGACTCGATAATGTCTTCAGTAACGCCGTCTGCAGCTGCTGTGTGCATTGCATCGACCATATCTTCCGTGTATTCAAATTTTGACATATTGTGTGTTCCTCCGAACTTCTGTTAATGTTGCATTTCAAGAAGTGATTGTTTGCTTCTTGACTTTATATAATGAGTATAACTAAGAAATATATTACAAGCAACCATAATTTGACTTATACTGGTCAGATGGTCATGATTAATTCTATTAAAAATTACCACTTAACACATCTTTTTTGCTTGACCAATAATCTATGACGGTCACACCTAGCTTTGCTGCACGAGTATGCTTTGAACTACCCGAATCACCTGCTATAAGAGCATAACAATCTTTTGTTACTGTGCTTGTACTTTTAAATCCTAGAGGCTCTAGAATACTCACAAGTTGATTGCGAGTCATATCTAACTTACCTGTGATGCAAACTTTTTTTATGTTTTGAGATACATCTTCTACTGTTATTTCTTGTTCAAGTTGTAACGGTAATGTATGTACCCATTCTTCGTTTTCATCTAACCAAGCGAGTATAGATTCTTTTGTGCGAGGACCAACTCCTTTGATCTCCGCGTATTCAATATCTCTTAGATTACGAAAGGTAGGGATATGTGGAACAATTAATTTTGCGCCTCCATTACCAACTCCTTCTATTCCAAGAGCAGCTAAAACTGTTTGATACGGTTTTGTTTTTGTTCTTTCTATTTCTTCTTGTACTTTTACCCCATTAGCTCCTAATACACTCCAATTAGGGTTTTGATATAAATCTACAGGGTGAGTAAAACCCATCTTAGCTATAGAGGCAGGTCCAAGACCTTTTATCTGCATAGTTCTAATAAAATATTCTAAAAATTTTACTGAGTCACCTTGCCCACTCTTAGTCATGATCCTCGGACCGTCTCTAACAACTTCTTGTCCGATAGCTAATTCTGCATGTTTTTGATTGACTTTCATATTATGTTTTGAGTGCTCAATTACGTTTATAAACTTTGGGATTACACCGCCAGCTCTCTCAATAGTAATAATATCTCCAAGTCCTAGATTATGTTCTTCTATAAAATCCATGTTATGTAATGTTACTCTTGATATTGTAGCATCGTCTAAAACAATAGGTTCTACAATACCTGTAGGATTAACTGCCCCAGTCCTGCCAATAGTCCAGACAACGTCTTGTAAAGTTGTTGTAGCTGTTAGCGTTCCTGCTGTTTTTAAAGCTACTGCAAATTTTGGGTACTTAGAGGTATATCCTAGTTTTTGTGATTTTTTGTACTCATTACACCTATATACGATTCCATCAGTAGGGTAGTTTTTAGCTCTACTATCTAATGCTGTAAAGAAACCCATGTTTTCTAAAATAGACATACGAGGAATATAATCCATCTCTAAGCCTAACCAATCATGAGCAATAAAGTTAATATTTCTTTTTTCAAACTCAAGTGGATCTTTTAATCCTAGAGCGCCGCTTACATAGTTTCTAAAGTTTTCTACATCATTATCAGTAACACACTCCCCATTGACTACAACTTCTTCAATGCTAGTGCGTATTCTATTAGGAGCATTTTTTAAGAAGAGTACTAAGTGTGTTACATCTTCTCCATGCTCACCATTACCTCGTGTCAGGGCAGTCGTCAACTTACCGTTTTTATATATTAAGGATAAGTTAGTACCATCTATTTTAGGTGTTTCAATATTCATCCAGCTATCAACTTCGCTTGGATTATAAACTTTGTTTAATGAATATAGTTTGTAAGGATGTGCTACTTTACCTGCTACTCCTCCAACAACATTTGTCGGAGAATCGTGATCTCTCCAACCCTGTGCTTTTTCTATTGCTCCTAATTTGTCATATAGTTGATCCCACTCGGAATCACTAATCTCTGGAGCAGATGAGTCATAGTAAAGTTTGTTATGTTTTAAAATAATATTTTTAAGTTGTTTGTAATTCATAATTAGATAATATAAGAAATTTAAGCATTTAGAAAGTTTTAATTGAAATCTGTAACTATGTGTTCATCTAAATATTTATGATATTTATGTAGGTCATCATCAAAATAGGTTGTTAGTATTTCAGATTCTATTTGTGTGCAAGTAAACGCCTCAGAAGGCGTTATTAAATCGTTATTTATTAGTTTTAAACATAAGCTAATCAAGAAAGCAAAGGATTCTAAATTACTCATTACTATCTATTTTTTTCTCTAATTGAATAATAAGATCATTTAGATACCACTTTGCCTTAGCTAGGTCTTCTCGTTGTTTTCTTAAATCTGTGCTTTTTAAGTTGTATCTTGTAACATACTTAATTATGTTACCTTGAGCATAGCCCATCTCGTATGAATTAATATATTCAGCAGTTTCAATGCCTTTATTGTAGTGTGGTGGATGATTTACCATATCTGCAACAAGATGTTGCTTATCTAAGTCTTCCAAAACACCTTCAGCTAAAAATACTTCGTGTTCGTCTTTACCATACTGTATAAAAGGTGCTTTATCTTTTCTTACCATCCCAAACTCTCTCCTGTAAACGGTTTTACCCTTATCGGGTGATTCATAAATATACTTTTTTTTCATTTCGGATTCTCTCCAAATTGTGCTATACCCATCAGGGTATTCGTTTTTTTGTTGTGCTTTCCACAACATCCAGTCATAGTATCTTTCAGGTTCATTTTCCGACATTAACAAACTCTTTTATCATTGGAAATATAGGTTCTATAATTTTAGCACACTCTCTAGCCACTATCATGTGTTCTTTTTGTGTACCATGACCACTACGTAATTCAATATAGTGAACCCAAGATCTTAAAGAACCTTGCATGTATAATCTAGTTTTAGTATTACCTTCTGCTAATACAGCTCGTGCTTGCTCTTTAGCTATTCCATTCTTAATTGCCCATTTATAAACATCATGAGACCTTTTAGCAACCTCTTTTTGAAAATGTAACCACATCTGATTAAGCTCGCTATTTTCATCTAACTCTACACTATTCTGTCTATTTTTAACATCTTGGAGTCTAGCCTCTCTAGGTACATACATATCGCCCATCTCATTTGGGTCTGCATATCGTTGACTAAACTCTTGAAAAGCAAAACTCCTGTGTCTTACTATTTGATGTGCTATATCTCTAGTAGTAGTTATTTCTAAACATACAGAAGCCATTTCAAGGGGAGACCAGTGACCGTGTTTTATTAAGTATCTAATTAGTTTCTCATTAGTTTCTTTATTATTTTGATTTGATGGATTACTAACTCTAGCGCAATATGCCACTAAATCTTGAGTATTGTCTACTCCAATAATATCTGCTGGTTGAGAGTAGCTAATTAATCTTACGCTCATTATATCTCCTAAAATTTATATTATCTTATTTTACTTTTTATAGCATCTAATAGAGAAGAAAGATTTTCCTTTTTGTTGAGGTTAGTACCTTCTATTTGTATGTCTAACATTTCTTCGATCTGTCTCAACATCACTTTAACTGTTTGACCTTTTTCAGTCTCATCAATTTGTGGTTTTTCGTAAATCTTAAGCTGAACTAACTTACTTATAACAGAACGATAACCTTTGGTAAAGTTATCAGCTAGCACATACACATCTTTTACGTCGTCTTCTATGTACATTTTAATCAGTTGGGCTTCTTCTTCGTCGTTCCAAGCTTTCACGCTCATTTTAGTCTCCTAACTGTAGTTCTAATTGAGAGGTATTTTTATATCTTTTAGCTACAATCTCGCTTGCTTCTTCTAATAAAGGTATTAAAGAAGATACCTCATCTGCAGCCATTGCATATCCACTTTTAGTAGGGAACCATTGTCCAGTGTCACCGTCCATTGAGTACTCTCTTATGTGGAGATACAGATTATCTCTAAATTCGTTTATAGTTACTTTTACAGCATTACCATTATTTTTATGAAACGCTGTTCCAAAATCAATATTCAATACATTGCTCTTTCAACCATTTATTTGGTTTAATTATCATATTTAAAGAAAATCTTGTCTCTGTTTTACTTGAGTTTTCTGCGCCATGCGGAGAGTCTGGATCAAATATGATGCCCTCTCCTTGTTTTAGCATAAGCGTATCGTCTCCTAAAAATATTTTAAAATCTGAACTAGCATTAATAGCTATCCAAACCCTTAAATGTTTTTCAGGTGGATCATAATAATTTTCTTCATCAATATGTTTCTTAGTGGTTTTGCCAGGTTCTTGTCTAAAAACCCTAGCTCTGCCTACATCACAATTAAATGATGTAATATAACTCGTAATTGTAGGTACTTGTGCAGCTACAGAAGTTAATCTATAATCACTACATAAATCTGGTACCTTTTTAAAAAGATTACTCGGACTTCCGTCTATACTTTTAATGGCACAACCATGAACAGAGTCTTTTAAATCTCTATCTTCATATTCATAGTAAAGCAATCTGTCACACTCTTTTAACGAGGCCTCTCCAAGTTTAAATTTTAACTTTTTATAAGGTTTCATTTCTTTTCTACGAGTGAATCCTCTTCTGGTGCCAGCATAGAAACTTTTTTAGTAATTGTTTTCTTTGGTTGTCCTAGTGCTTTCCAGTCGGCTATTAATTTATTAGCGTCTTCCGGATCATATCCGTTGACTCTTGCAAAGTGTGCAACTTCTTCTTCGGATTTAAATAATTTTAGTTTGTCTGTATTCATTGATATACTCCTTTATTGTACCACCCTCTACAGGCCTATCTAAATAGTCTTTTCCGAGTATGTACAAATTTTCATTTTGTTGTTCTAGTAAAGTCAACCACTTATTATAACAGTTTGTAACGCCTTGTAAACCTCTAACGTAATGGGCATTAACTGTGTGAAATGCATTACTCCACCATATTATTGAATTTTCTTCGTTTGTTACGTTCTGTGTAATTTTATTTGGATCATCACAAACATCGACGTGTATAAATTTGTGTTTTAATTTTTTGTATTTAAGCCAATTAGCTTTGATATTATCTGCTCCACCCCACCACTTAATCTCTCTTTCCCAAAGTTGATTGTTTGTAAGACCTTGTGTTTCGTTTCCTCCAGTAACATTCATTTGATATTTTGCTATAGCATACTGTAAAAAAGCAGGATAATCTTCTCCATCCCATTGAGAGATTAATAGTTTTTTAAATGCTAAAGACTGCTTGCTATAATCAAAAAATACTATCTCTGTCTCTTCATCAAAACCAAATGTTTCTAAAATCATATTTGGTTTAAATGCGGCAGCAACACTATACAGTTTTTTTACAGGTTTTGCTTTATTAAACTTTACATATTTTAAATCTAAATATGTTTCTGTATTCCAGGTAAATACACAATCTTTTGCATATGTAACTATATTATTTATCCAAGCTAATTGATTTTGCAATTCTGCAGCTCCTTTACTAGGATAAAGGTATTGTTTAGATGCTCTGATCTTAGGGTGAAAGTTGTATACTGATAAACCGTTTTCTAAACTTTTATTAATAAAGTTCCAACCATCTACTAATGGAGTACATACGCAGGTATCTTCTGTAGGCATTAGGGATAAAGGAGTATAATCATCATGTATGTCTTTAGAGTGTCTTTTCGCCTTAGCTAATACTTGTTCTTTAGTTGTGTTTTTATTTCCGTATACAGGCTTATCGAATTTCTTATAGTAGTTAAGATTTACTAGTAAACACTGTTTATGTAACCCATAATACTGATTGCCTGTAGCATTGTGAGAATTAGGAGTATGGTTATCCATAATATGCCCTGTTACGAAAAACTTCTGAGATTCTATCCACTTTTCTATGAATAAAAAGAATTGATGTGTTTTTATTAAATGACCTACACATTGTACTACGCAGTATTCCGCATCTGTTTCACAAGCTTTATCTAATACCTCATTTACAGATAGCCCTTTTATTATGGGTCCGAAATATTTAAATCTTGAAAAGAACTCCGTTAGTTCTTGTGATTTTTGTTTAAGTGATAAGTTTTGTATTGTATGAGAGTCATCATAAATACCTAACACATACTTTTTATTTAGACCCATTTTTCTCATAACTTTGAATAACCAATTCTTTGTATTTCATTGAAGGTACTCCGTGCACAATTATATGGTACCTATCTTCCGTGCTTTTGTTAATGTAAGCATGCTCGTTGCCTACATCTAGCAGCATAGCGTCACCAGGTGCAAAAGGTACATATCCTTTATGACCTTTCATTTTCATTTTACAACCTTCAGGGTGGCTGAGGGCTATATTGATTGGTGAAAGTCTATTTATATCCATATCTTTATGAGGGGTGATGTATCCATCGGGGTCGAGTAACATAAATCTTAATCTATGGTATCTAGAATAAGGAAATTTGTTTTTAAAAAAATCTGTAGTTACTGGGCATAGTTCTGATATTTCTGTCCATTTATAGGGAGCTTCGTCATTACTTTTAAAACCATAATTAACAAAATGATTAGTTTTAGTTGCTGAGAGACCATGTATACATAAACTTCTCCAACCTTTATGCGAGTAGCCTCCCCCGCCGTCAGCAGTTCTATGACCTACAAACATATCTTTTAGTTTACTTGCCTCTGCTAACATTTCTTGATGAGGTATATCTATATCAAGTTTCAACCATGGTAGCTTGCTTTTATGTATTACCCAATCGTATGTTGTTTTCACTTATAATCCATGTACATTTCTAATAAATCAGGGTCAAAATTAAAACTAGTCCCACAACCGCAACTCATTCTAGCTCCTGGGTTTACTACTTTTAATAGTCTATTCATACCTGCGTCTTCTAGATCAATCTCTGCACCATACAAAAACATGATACTTTCTTTATCTGTAAGTGCGCGAGGATTTTCGCTAAAAATAATATCTGAGTCCTCCGCAGTATCTGCAATATCAAAAGAATACTGGAAACCCCCACAACCTCCGCCATCGACAGCAAATTTAAAGTATTGCCCTTGTTTTAAGTTCTCACTTATATACACTGCAGCTTTATTTGTGATTGTAGGTAGTTTTCCATGTAAATTTTTATCTATCGTTGGCGCATTACCATGGAAATCGCGTAATACTTTTTCCTGAAGATCCACTTATGATCTCCAATCTTTTTCTTCTATGTCACTTCTTCGGCATAGTGTAACGTTAAATGAATCCATAAGAGGTATAGCATTAGCAATAAAATCATCTTTAGCTAAATCTTTATGAAGTTTATTACTTGATACTTTTGAATCATCATCAGTTGCCGTAATATAGTATCTTGCTTGAGCATTTCCTGTTGGGGTCATGTATACTATGTAATGATAGTAAGTTCCTGAATCACTAGTTTGTGTTTCTACAAATACGTTGTCTACCGTGTATCCAGGGGCAACAGTGTGGTTATATACAGTCATATTAATTTTTCCTTCGTACATCAGAATTTGCACTTATTTTTTCAAGTGCTGATTGATATTTCAATATAACATTTTCCCAAGTGTTTTCCAGTTTAAAATTTCTAGCTTTCTGTAAAATGTCATCCTTACTATGGTTGTAATAGAAGTCAGCCATAGTCTTAGAAACAGATTCTGGACTAGGCTCTAAAACTGTCCCATGAGTGCTCATCATTGTTGTAGCGTCTCCAGGTTTCATAGCAAATACTTCTTGATTAGTTATATCTATTGTTCGTTGTAGCATATCAAATTTTATAGCAACATCTCCTACAAATTCATCAGTTGGTCCTCCTGCTGAAACCATCGGTACGCATCCACACGCTAAAGCTTCTTGCACAGGCATACCAAAGCCTTCTGCTCTGTACGGATGAATTAGGATTGTTGAGTTTTTGTAAAGTTTAGCCATCTCAACGTCACTAAGATTGTCATCTATATATAATATCGGAGCTGTTTTTCTTTTATACTGTAACTTTATTATTTCATTAAGTACATTATTCTGCCCATAAACTTGTGGAGTGTCTTTAATAATTAATTTTACTTTATCTGCTAAATGAAAGGTGTCTGCCCAAGCATTTAATAATAGATCTAAGCCTTTGCGCCACTGAGGACATCCTACAAAAATAAAATTTATTGCTTCTTTGTCTATGTTATCTACAGCTTCTACAGGTTCTAAATTAAATATCGAAGAATCAAAACCGTTTGGCACAACATGTATTCTATCAGGATTTAATCCTGAATTAATTACGTTTGTAGCTTCCCAGTTACTTGGTACGATAAGAGCATCTGCAAAATTTTCCCATCGATATTGCCATTCAAAAGGTATTTTCATCCATTCCCAAGGTTGAATAAATACAACTTTTGTTTTAGGATTAACAGGCCACCTCCACACAGGAGGATAACTATGCCTTAGTTGTACATCTGGGTAACCTTCTCCTAAAGATTTATTTTGTAATTCTTTAAGCTTGCTGAGTTCTTCTTTTCTGATTTGCGCATCGTTAGAAAACTTATCGAGAGGAGTTATGTACACATCAAAAATACTACTTAACCCGACTGCTATTTTTCTGTTGATTATAGTTAATGAGTGGTTGTCGTAAAATTTACCTATAATTTCTAATTTCATATTAATATACCTTGCTTGAAAAACTTAAATAGAAATTTTTTATTTCACTTGAGTCTATGGCTCTAAGACGCGGCCACTGAGGACCCATTCCTGATGTTTTAAAATTTCTGTATGATTCGTAATTATCTAAAGTACAATCTGACCATATGCCATAAAATGGATCTTTTTCTGCTATATCACTATGACCTATGTTATGAATTTTTTTATATAAATCCTCTTGTTTTCTACACAAACTCCAGTGTAACGCAATTAAAGGACTCATTATTCTTCTGTGAGGGTCTTGAGAAGCATTAGTCCATCTAGCCCATGTAAATGTATTGTCTTTATGTGTAATAACCCCTTGTGTTTCTATTAAAAAAGCTGTACCATCATCGTTACAGATAGTTAATATTTTATCATCAATCTGTTTAAAAGGGGTTGCCCAAGTCATTAGTATATCTGCTGACTTATAATAAGGCGCTGTCAGGGGTAAAAAGTCAATAAAAAACTCCCTTGCATTAAGCAATTCTTCATCAGCATCAAAAGAAAATATCCAGTCATGCGAGCATTGACTCTTTAAGAAGTTTCTTTCATAATTATCGTTTTCTATTGCTACATCTGATTTTGCAAAATCTTCTTCAATTATCGTAATTTTTCCTTCTGTATCTATAGCTTCTAACTCTTTCCAAAGTTTTTGTTCATCAAAAGAGAAGGTATTTTTACTCCAAGAAACTCTATTTTTATCTAGTCCTAGTACTATCTCGTCAACGTACTCATAATAACTTTTTATACTATTAGGTAGATAATCAGCATCGTAACTAATAAGACTTATTACACTTTTTTTAATCACTTCTTTTCCTCTTTTTTAATTTTTGAAATACCAAATACACCTACACCACTAAAGTAGTTAAAACTATCAGCAGTGCTAGCTGATACTTTTTGATACTTAAAATCTACGGTAAAGCTGTCTTTATATCTATGTAGTACATTGTCTACGAATTTTGCTACTTGCTCATTGGAATACTGGTTTACAAGTAAGACAAATTGCGGAGGTGTAGCTTTAGGTAATACTTTTTCAAATAAAGCATCTAAAGCATCAAAGGTCATAGGCAATACATCAAAGTTTATTACATCAAATTTAGGTAATGGAACGTAGTTAACTTCAGTAAAATCTTTCTCAATAATCTTAATATTGTTTTTATCGATTACTGCAGGGTTTTCAATACGACTATATTTGTTTACCACATCTTCAAAACCACTCTTTACATTATCCCATATGTAACCTTTTGGCGGAATCTTATTTATCTCTTTTCTATCGAACATCCAGTTGTCTATTCCTATAGCTTTTGTCTTAGTATTACCAAAAAGTGCTGGTACAAAGGATGATCCTCTATACAATCCTATTTCAAGGTAGTTTGTATTATCTTTTGAGCAAAGATTATTTAGCAAACATCTTAGTTTTGCAGAACAATCTCCCATCATTTCTCTCTCTAATTCTGTTAGTTTAGACTTTTCATTATCCGCTAACTCTAAACAAGCTTTAACGAATTCTTCTGTTATTTTAGACATTATCTTCTCCTTTTAATTTATTTTCCAGAAACCAAAACGGAAAAAATAAAAATAACGTAAGTAGAGTAAAGACTACTAAGGGTATAATTAACACAAATGCACCAAGTGCCCATAATATAACACCTAGGGTAGCAGACAATGAGGTTGGTTTCTTGTTTACTACTTTTGTTAATTCTTCTCTTGTTATAAAGTTTTGTACCACTCTGTGTCTTTCCATTTATTTTTTAATGTTTCTAGATTTCGCATTTCCATTGCGGCTTTTTGTTTGTTTTTAATTCTTTTATTATCTTTTGACTCATGATGAAATAGTCTTACAGGAACATTATAAATATCATAACCTAATTTTCTAACTTGTAAACAATAATCTACATCTCTGTTATAAGTCCATTCATACTCAGCAGAAAAATCTCCAACAGCTTGTAATACCTCTCTTCTAATATATAAACCACCAAAAGTTGTCCACGCAACCTTTCTAACAGTATTATATTGTTCTACGTCTGCTTCAGGTTGTTTAAACATTTGACCTGATTCAATATGTACACCACTACCAAAATGGTCTGGATTACCGTGTTCATCAAATTTACCACCAGCATGCTGAACAAAGCGTGTTCCGTCTTTATTTTTTATCGGGTATATAAGTAAACAACCTATCATTCCTGCATTAGGATATGATTTAGTATACTCTTCTAACTTTTCGTACCAATCATCTTGATATATAGTCATGTCTGCGTGTAATATAAAAATATCATCTTCTGGAAACTTATTCCACATTTTTTGGTACATTAAATCGGAACCTATGCCTGTGACATCTTTTTCGTAGTATACATCATGTTCCCAAAACATTTCTTTATGTACTGCAATTTCCTTCTCGTATATATATGGACATATTATTTTCATATAATTTGTTCTTTCCAAGTTCTCGGAGTGCTGTCATTAATGATTTCTAGAGGAAGATGGTAGTCAAAAGGAACTAATATAGGTTCTATCCACTCAATCATATTTTTTAATGTAGTATCTAACGTAACACTTGCATTATAGTTAAAATCTTTTTTTATTTTATAACTAGAACAAAAAGCATTTTTTACCTCAGTTGGTCTATCAGGAAAGTGGTCTATTTTTAAATCTTTATTAGCTTTATTAGCTATTTTATTAGCAAGTTGTTTAATACTTATCTCATTATCGTCTGGGCCAATATTATATACTTGTCCACATAAATCACGATCACTAGTCATAATTTTATATACAGCATCTATACAGTCAGAAACATCACTAAAAGAACGTTTTTGTTCTCCATCTCCATATACAATAATGCTTTTATCAGATAAAATTCTATTTATCATTATTCCTACAACGTTTCTGTAAGGATCATTAAATCTCTGACCTACTCCAATAACGTTATGCGGAACTACTGTTGTATAGTTTAACCCATGAATCTCACTTAAAAGTTCTAGTTGTTGTTCAGCTTGAACTTTAGCTAATCCATAAGGATCGACAGGATTTGTTTTGTGTGTTTCCATAAAAGGAGGAACTCCTCTGCCGTATCTTGCCATAGATGAGAAGTTTATAAATCTCTTAACATTATTAGATATAGCAGCCGAAGCTACTGATACTGTACCTGATACAATACTTTCTACAGTTATTTTTGGTGAAAAAACGCTTAACCCTTCGTAAGGTAGAGCAGCACAGTGTACAACAACATCACAACCCCACATAAATTCTTTTAATATATCTGTACTTAATATGTCAACTGAATGATAATGTATATCAGAAGGTATGTTACTTTTTATTCCACCTATTAAGTTGTCTACACCTACTACTTCAATATTCTTTTTTCGTAAATGCTTTGCCAAATTACTACCTAATAACCCTGCAACACCAGTTATAAATACTTTCATTACCATACAAACCTATTTCTATAATGATCTACTAAATTAATAATTTCTTTGTCAAAAATCCTTTGCGGATTCCAACCATACTGTTTTAGATAATCACATCTTAACGCATATCGCACATCTTGTCCAGGTCTTTTGTAACTCCTGTCAATGTGCATATCAAAATCTGGAATTGGTCTATTTGGTCTACCCAAGTAAAAGGTACTAACTATTTTTTTGGCTGTATCAATATTAGCTTGTTCAAATTCTGAAGAAATATTATATATTCTATTCCTGTCAGCTTTCTCAAAAAGTATTAAAACAGCACTAATCGTATCCATAACATGAGTCCAGGTTCTTACTGGTGTGCCGCCATCGTGAAGTTTAATTTTTCTACCTCTTTGTAATCTTTTAACGGCTAAAGGTAAGAATTTTTCAGGATACTGGTGTTCTCCATAATTATTAGAGGGTCTTACTATTATATACTCAAGTCCGTGTGTTCTTGCCCATGATTGGATTAGCATATCTGCAGCTGCTTTTGTAGCAGAATACGGGTTACTAGGTAGAAGAGGAGACTCTTCTGTTACTTGACCAGTTAGTTGATCTCCATACACTTCATCAGTAGAAAAATGAAAGAAAAGAGGTTTATCTGTACTTCTAGTAATATTTGTACCTATTATTTCTAGTAAGTTTCGCACCCCGTGTATATTAGAATCTACAAAAGAACTACAAGACTCTATAGAATTATCAACATGGCTTTCAGCTGCAAGATTAAATAGTACATCACACTCTGGTATCCATGTTAGTTTTTGTATCTCTTCTTCAACATATGTAAAATTATTGTTTTTAGACAAGATATTAATAATTGCTTTATTACTTACATAATTAGCTTTATCTATACCATAAACTTTCCAACCTTTATCTAGTAGTTGAATACATAAATTTGTACCTATAAAGCCGCCAGCACCTGTTACAACTGCTATTTTCAATTTATTGTGTACTCCAGATGACAGGGAAAGTTTACTGTTCTTTCAAACAATTCAGAACTTACAGGTAATGCTGTAAGAGGTTTATAGTATTTTTTTGCGTCTACAGTTTGTTTAAAATTTGTTTCACTGGTAGAAGTAGGAAAAACAAAAGGAAGGTTAGCTGGAAAAAATCCTTCTTCATCGCTAAAGTTGGGCATCGCTTGACCATTATACTGTGTAGCTAATTGATAAGCTAATTTAAAATAATTATCTCTATATTCTGCTGATAACTCCTCTATATCAAAAGAATCCCAGTATTGTAATATTGCGGCTGCTGATATATCAGACATCTTGTAGTTTCCGCCTCTTTCATTAAAATGACCGTCAACTTTACCAAAATTAATTACTTCTCTTGCTTCGTCTTCTAGTTCTTTTTTAATTATTATTAATCCGCCTTCTCCAAAACCTATAGGCTTAGTATGATGTAGTGATATAGCAGATCCTTCACATAAGCAACAACTATTAACCCCGTCTACAAAAGAATAAGGAGTAGCTGCATTATCGAATAATATTATTTTAGAATCAAAATTATAAAAATTGTCTTTTATTTCTTTAAAATTCTGCACATGACCAAAAATATTAGTTATAATAACTACCTCTGAATACTCATTCATTAAGTGATTTCTTGAATCAAAATTTAAATTCTCATTTAGATCTACTTTGTGAGCGCCTGTTAATGGTCCTTGCGCAGTAGAGTCAAATGTAAAGTCTTGAACAGCTTTGTTCATGACATTTTTCTTTTTTCTTTCATGAGCAAGAAACAATGTATGTAACGCAGTAGTACCGCTAGATGTTGCAATAACTGCAAAGTTATCACTAATTTTTAACATCTTGTGAGCTACTTGTTCTAATTTTTGAACTATAGGTCCGTTATTTGTAAATTGATTTAGCTTTACGCTTTCTTGTAAATAACTCTCAAAAATTTGTACATTAAAAGGTTTTTTTGGTATAAAAGGTATCATATAATGCTCCAATCTCTGAATCGTGAAAGCCAAGGGTTAATACAGTGCGTGGCTAAGCCTGGTAGAGGAGATACTATACCACGATTTTTCTCTCCTAGTTTTATAAACTTATTATGATCGCCTAAATTATTTTGATGAATCTCTTTGTCTTCAAAAAAAGCTTTAACTGTGCCTCCATAAGTTCCGCAAGAACTAGGGACAAATCTCCAATGACAGTAATTACTCATAATAATAGGAGATACTGATCCCACATATCGTTGAGTATATTTATCGGGGTGGTCGTAGAGAGTAGCATAACTTAGCGTATCGTATACAGAAAATATATCTTCAAGAGCCTTAGTCCATCCATTAATATGTAAGTAGTCATCTTCAATCATGTATATTAAATCATTATCTTTTTGTACAACATTTTGAAACATAATTTCATACATTAAGTAACCTGCTGCTTTTTCTCTATCAGGTTTTTCTACACGTTTTTCGTATTCTTTACCAGTCTCATCTCTATCGGTGTATGTTTCACCTTTGACTTCCCACTCTTTACATAGTTCTATATGTTTTGTTTCAGAGTCTATTTCAATAATCTCTACTCCTTCGTAGATTTTATAAAACCAAGGATCATAGACAGGACCATCATGAATTACTGTGATGGGGTTATCATTTCGTGTTGCAAGAAGATTGTTCCAACACTTTTCATAGGAAAACCAAGGAGGTCTAGGTGTTTGTTTTCTGTTAGATGTTGTTCTGTAAAATATATTTATCATTTTATTAAATACGAGATCTTACCTGCTAATTCCATAAAGTCTTCTTCTTCTAGACCTCTTGTTGTCTCAGCTGCTGTGCCTATTCTTATACCTGATGTTTCTACAAAATTACGTGGATCATTTGGTATGCCATTCTTATTTACTGTTATCTTATATTCTTCTAATCTATCAGCAGCTTCTCTACCACTATATCTACTATTAACTAAGCTTACTAGTACTATGTGAGAATCAGTGCCTCCAGTCAAAATTGATATACCATTTTTTTCTAGTATTCTGCACATTGCTTTTGCATTATTTACTACTTGCACAGCATACTTTTTAAAACTAGGCTCTAAAGCTTCTATATAGCATTGTGCTTTGGCAGCTATTATATTCATTAAAGGTCCACCTTGAGTGCCTGGAAAGATTGCACTATTTATTTTTTTAGTATAATCAGGGTTGTTCCATAAAATCATACCACCTCTTGGGCCTCGTAATGTTTTATGAGTTGTACTTGTTACAGCATCAGCATAAGGAATGGGTGATTCATACGCACCCCCTGCTACTAGACCACTGTAATGCGCCATATCTACTACTAGTTTTGCACCTACTTTGTCAGCTATTTCTCTAAATATTCTCCAATGTATCTGTCTTGGATAAGCACTAGCACCTGCTACAATTACTTTTGGTTTTTCTTTTTCAGCTTTTGCAATAATATCTTCATAATCTAACCAACCGTTTTTGTCTACACCGTAGGTTATTGCTTTATATACTTTACCACTAAGTGTTGGCGGTGCTCCGTGCGATAGATGTCCCCCGCTAGCAAGATCCATTCCCATAAGAGTGTCACCAGGCTTCATAAATGCTTGATATACAGCAGTATTCGCATTTACACCTGAGTGTGGTTGTACATTTGCAAAGTCACATTCATATAGTTCACATACTTTATCGATTGCTAATTGTTCAATTGAATCCATATTTTTACAACCATTATAGTAACGTTTACCGGGATAACCTTCTGCGTATTTGTTAGTAAATACACTACCACAAAGTTCCATGACCGCTTCACTGGCAAAGTTCTCACTTGCTATTAATTCTGCTGTATCTAGTTGTCTACCAAATTCTTTGGTAAGAAGATATCTAATTTGAGGATCCATTATACAGGTACATTTCTATATTCGTAAGGGTGTGGGTATTTGTTATCTATAAATTTCTCATTATTCATATTGTTATATCTGAAATGACAAGACCACCTAGTAACTTTATCGTCTTTTAATTTTCCGCTTCTATGGATTAGTTTGGATTTAAACACTAATCCCGATCCTTTAGGTACTACGATAGGCTCAAACTCATATAAACTCTCATCTACAGTTCCAAAACCATCTTCAAGTTTAGAAACTTCAGGATTCATTTTGTGGCTCCCAGGAACTACTTCTAAATAACCATGATCTTCTGTCATATCTGTAAGAGGTACCCAAAGCACTACAGAATCAGAAGATCCTTGCATAGAAGCACTGTCTACATGTGCAGGCATTGTATGGTTTATTTTTTGTTTTGCTGTTTTAAGGTTATTGAAATATATTACAGGCCTAGTACAGATATAAACTAAAGGAGCAGCATCCATATAATTAGTTACTCTAAAGCCTAACTGAGAACCTAAAAGATGTAGTTGAATATTCCACTGAGCGTGCTTTGCGCAATTCATAAATACATCCTTATGTTTTTTAAATAACTCTTCCATGCTTTTACATTTAAGATTATACATTTGGTTTTCAAAAGGTATTTTTGTGGTTTGTACAATATCATTAAGAAATTCTTCTTGTACTAATGTATCTATTATTTCATATCCTTTTTGGTGAAATTGATGTCCTAACATAAATTTTCTAACTCCATTGTTGCGTATGCTATACCTGCTTTTCCAAAACCATCTCCATTATAAAACATATGAATTTTATTATCAAAGATAGTAGCATTAGGATAAGCACACATAATTTGTTCAAATTCTAATTCTGGTAGAATACTATAGTTTTCGTCTCTTGTCCAGTTATATCCGTCATTAGATGTAGCATGCTTAATTTTATACGCCTTTGTAGCATCGCTTCTAAAATTTTTAGCGTGTCTCACGCTAAACCACATATGAAACACTCCATTATGTTTAATTATAGTTGCAGATGTAGCGCCTGCTTCTTTTCCTTCTAATTTGATAGCGGTTTTACCTAGCTTGCTCCATGTGATACCATCAATTGAAGTTGCTATTTTAATATCATAACTTGGTTGTAATTTATTATTTTCGTCTGGAACCCATTTTTGACAAGATAAGTAATAGCCTAATAAAAGGTGATCTTTTTTTATAATCCCTAGTGTTCCACAGTATCCAGGATCTTTTATGCAAGGGCTTAGCACTGGACCTAATTTAACATACGCTTCACTTACTTTTTGTGCTACACACGTATAATTGAAATAAGGAACATCTTTTCTCAGTGTCCAACCTATGTAATACAAGTAGTTTCCATGAAAAGCAGTCGGCATTACTCCATCTGCGTCTAGTGATCCTGGTTTACCTGGACTAATTAGGTATTCTTTTTTATATAAGTGTTTTTTTGGATTGCCTTTTTCAACATCCAAAAAGTTAGCAATATTCTGATTATAGTTATTTCTATCAGTAAAATAAATTCTCCAATAATCATTGTTGTCTGATACTATAGGACACTGTGCTTTTGATTCAGTAAATATTAATCCGTGTTTATCCCACATTATATATGATCACGACTATCGCCCTTTTCCTTAGCAGGGCTTCCTACCCAGCATTTATACTTAGTTTCAATACTCTTGTTTACATAAGAATGTGCGCCTATTAAACTTCCCTCTGCTATTTCTATCCCATTCATAGTGGTTGAGTTAACCCCTAACCAACTAAAAGATTTTACGTGACAGTGTCCTGATAATGTAACATGAGATGTAAAATGAGTGTTATCTTCAATAATAGAATGGTGACCTATGTGATTACCTGCCCACATTACTACGTTTGAGCCAATATAAGTTCCATATTGAATATTATTAAACTCTTGGATAAAGTTATTAGTGCCTTTTATAGCACTAGGGTGCCAAATGTGTGCAGAATCATGAATAAAATTAACACACTTATAACCAAGTTCTGTTACTTGTTTAACTATCCTAGCTCTAACTGTGGGTTTATATATAGGTATAAACACATCATACTCTTCTGGAGGGGTTTTAATGTGCAAACGGTTAAAAAGTCGTATAGGAAGTCCTTTAAAAGTTGCCTCTTCTACAGAGTCTTTTACAAAACCAGCGACTTTTCTGCCTGATTGTGTAAAGTAAAAATGAGCCATCTCAGCTAAGTCTTTATCTCCCCAAATAATTATTGGTTTTTTCATGTTGTTATCTACCTTATTAATTTATATTTTTCTAAAATCTTTTTTGTTTCTTTCCTACCTTTTACAAGTAGATAGTGAATAATTGAAAGATTACCCCAATCATCTTCTCTCTGTATAAATCTTAAATTAATTGGGTTAAAATCTTCTTGTTTATATAAACCAATCTCTTTACCACCAATAGGATTAACATATGTAGTAGTTTTTAAACATCTACATATCTCTATTATTCTATCGTGTCTTGTCTTATTTCCTACAAAGAAATCTGTTGAGTGTCTGAACTCACAACTAATATTTAACACTTCTGAAATTATACGGATTATTTTTTCGGCAGCTAGAGACAGATTATTTCCTTCACAATCATATAATAAATCAGATATAAGATCAAAATTTTCATCAAAATACTGAGATTTTTTATAACTCAATATGATTGTTTTCTGAAGTTCTTCTGCCCAACCAGTCTTGATGAAGTGTTCATTTATATTACGATTTTGTGAGGCTTTGTGCAAGGGTATTGTGAAAATAAATGGCTGCTGATTAACCAATAGTTGATTTCTGTTTATCCATGTTTTTTTAGCATATGCTACGTCTTTTAAAAATACAAAAGTATCAACTGAATTAACGAGTTGAAAATAACCTAAATAAGGAAATAGGTAAGGTTGCATGATTGCAACATTATGGTAGCTTGTCTTCTCCATGTACTAACCCCATCGATAAAAGTTCATTGTCTTGCATATCCTCGAATAGTACCTCACCTGGGTCTAGGATATTATTATCGCCTATAGTTGTGTTTGATTTAGAACTCGCATATTGATGTAGAAAGTTATTATCGCCAAGTTTACAATCGTGATATACAGAGGCATAACAATTAAAAGTATTAAAATTACCTATCTCCGCATTTGCATTTAATAAAGAAAAGGATAGGAACACGTTTCCTATACCCATAATTCCTGTTTCAGAAACATGTGCGTTGTGTGCGATAATGTTAGGAAAGTGAGTAATATTTAGAGGGTAGTAAGATGTAAAATAAGATATGAAGTTATTTCTCCAATCTTTATTCGATGTGCCTATGATAAATGAACTTTTTTCATCATGATTAAATAAACTAGCACCGTCTTCTGATATGCAATATGCTTTATCGTTTTTTAAGATAATAAACCCACCAAACGACTTTGCTTCTTCTTTGAGTATGATTTGTTCAAACACTTCTTGAGCGAACCCACCGTTCCCTAAAATATATTTTTTATACATTTAAATCTCTAGTAATAAGGGTTGTTAAAATTAGGGTCATCCATGCCATCAACTGCTGTTACTTCTGGGATATAATGTTTAAGCATTTGCTCTATACCCATTTTTAAAGTAGCAGAGGACATTTGGCAACCACTACAACTGCCTTGCAATAACACAAGCACACGGCCTGACTCCATATCAAAATCCTGTAGTTGTATGAACCCACCATGACCTGCTACTGCAGGTTGCACGTAATCGGTAATTATGTGATCTATTTGCTTCATAATTTCTTCTTTTTGTCTTGGCATAGTTTTTGAACACACATTTCTCCGAAAAGTTTAGGGGGTGACAAATCCCCTGATTTGATGTCAAGACAGAACTATTTTAGTTCCCTCGTGCTTCCAGCCCGTTCTGTCGTGTAGGTAATTTTACGCTCTTATACCGAGTCTACCTTAACTTCATGGTAGCCCACCTACGTCGCCACACCCCGTAGAGTGTACACGCGAATCCTGGTTTTTTGTAAGCAATGTTGCAACATATACTTACCTCAGGAAATCAGTGAGGGATTCTGTTTCCACGCTCCCTCGGGCGCATAAGAATTAAGCGGCTAGCGCTAACTCTTGAGGTGCAAAATTATCGTTTGCATTTATTAATATCTTGCGATTAAGGTCGCTTGCGCACCTGCTTCTCGAATCAGTTTTATTCATCTGTCGATCCTATTTCAGCCCCATGAGAAACACTCGCAAGCAGTGATTCAATATCTCATCTACGAGTGTTTATGGTGGAGCTGATGGGTACTGCCCCCATGTCCAGTCTGCTTTATTATCTTCATCTCAATCAAAGCACTAATTTATATGTAGTTGTATTGAATATCTGTTTATATTACTATCATTTTGAGTTCTATGCAAGATATTTGTTGTAATATATGTAGGTCCTTCATACTTAAAAGAAAAATTTTCATAAATAATAGTTCCTTTATTGTTTCCAATAGGTATGAGTAATGCTTTTTTTCTTTTATAGTCTTTATGCCAAGGCAACCCACCTTGAGGTATTGTTTTTGTGATATGTGATTTTTTTGGATCAAATTTTATATCTTTTAGTTGAGGTATAGCTTTTAATATAGTGTCTTGATGCTTACTAAATCGTAAACTAAATACTCCTATAGGAGAAGACTTACCCCAATCTATTGATGTTATTGTTTTGTCTTTTGCGTAGTTTTTAAAATTCCAACCAAACCATTTAAGGTTTAAGTCAGTTATTTCATTTAATATTGTTTCGTGGTCTACTTCTAAATTAATTTTTTGTAGCATTATAAAACTTATGTAGTGCGTAAAACCAAAAACCATTTATAATTGGTTCTACAAGGGCATCAATTGCTGCTAACTCTAGGTTTGCGCCTGTAATTATGTAATTACAAGTCATGGCTATAACAATATGACCTACTGTGTATATGACTGCTAGTGCTGCACTAGAATGTCCTACTATACCTTTTAACGCGTTATATGCGCCTGAAGTAAATTCTGTCATGTAAATAATCCTTCGTCTATATCTAGTTCGTTAACTTCTTCTTTAGTGTTATGATTAAAAACTCTAAAACTATCAGCTTCTAAATCCCACACTAACTCCATGCCGTTTGGGTATTTTTGTTCTTTACCCGCTCCCAGTATTTTTGTAGCTACAAACTTTTGTGGTAAATCATCGATCCTAGCAAAAACCATATGTCTTGTAGAACCATCTTTTTTCTTAAATACACCTTTGTATGCTTTCATTGTTTCTCCTATATTTTCTATAGAATAACAAACTATTAACGTTTCTGCAAACGTGAAGTGGATTTACCTCGTCTCTTGTTCTTATTGTTTCGTATCTGATTGCGTTCTTCTCTTACAAACTGTTTTTCAAGTTTTTCTCGTTTTTTCTTCCAACGCATAGCTCCTGCTTTAGCATCTTTTCTAGATGCTTCACCTTTTGATACAAATGCTCGTCTATCTCGGACTTCTTTTAGAACTCCTTCATCGTGTAGTTTCCTATTAAGCAGTTTATATGCTTTTGAAACATCGTTATTTTTTACTATAATTTTCATATTTTAAGTGTACTCTCAATGTTCATATTTTACAAATATTTCTTTATCTTCAACTCTTTTTGGATTTGCTGGACACATATTACATATAAATTCTTCCTCCTGACTCAAGAAGTTAGATAAGTCATCATCTGAGCATGTATGTTTAAGAGGTTGATATGTTGAATAAGGTTTCCAAGCAGTATCTGATGATAGTGCGTACTTACCTAAAAAGTCATTTAAATACGCTATTGGTCCGCATTTATAAAGATTGCCGTAATAAAGTTGTATACTTTCTTTTGATACACACTCTTCCCAACTCTTCTTAGGATTGTTGTCTGCATATGGTTTAGCGTTAAAACCATTACCTGTATAAGTCTTGTACCAGTGAGATTTCATATCTCTTACTTCTACTTCTACACCATTTACGTCATAAAGTTTTCTAAACCAAGTCTCTTTTTTGAGGACAAAATCTCCCCAATCAGTTAGACAACGGAGATTCTTTTTAAATAGTTTTAAGTATCGTTTATCCCTAGAATGAAGCGTAATAACTAAGCTAGCATCATTATCTTTTAGTGCTTTATATAACCAACTCACATGATTTTTTAACAGTAAAGCATTAGTATAAAATTTGTGTTTTGCAGACGGGAAACTGTCTTTACACAAATAAATAATTCTTTCTGCGTCTTTATTTAAAAGAGGTTCTCCCCCCAGAATATTAAATCTTTCTGGTAGTAATTTCTGTTTCCAAGGTGTTATCCAACTTTTTATAGTGTCATAAGAAAACTTTTCTTTAAAGCCATAATTTGACCAATGATTACACCCATCACAAGAAAGATTACAAGCATTTGCTATATGCAAATCTACCATATATACATTATACTCTGATGATAAGATTTTTTTACTCTTAGCCAAGTGCGTTCCTGATTCTATATAGTTCTTCTTGTTCTAAATATTGATGACAAGGCAAGTGAACCAAGTTTGCAGTAAATTTAGTTACACCAGGTAATGTTTGTGAGTTGTTAAAAAACTTGTAGGTATTTAGAGGTTGTTTAAACATTGTTCGTGCTAAGCATTTAACTGAATACAAACTATTTAAAACGCCAGGTACTTCTCTATTAGGAACAAACATTGAATACCTTTCCCAAATATAATTTTCTCCAGGTATAGATTTATAGGGAAGATTTTCATTATACCAAGTAGCAATCTCTCTTCGACGCTCTCGATACTTATTTTGTTGAAAAAGATTTATTTCCGTTAAAAGAATAGCACATGAAGTATTATCTAAAAAACTCTTAGTGCCAACACGTACTACATTTTTCTTCTTATTAATTCCATGTGCTTGAATTTCATATATTGTAGAATGAATAGAGGAGAAACGAGTTGCAAGTCCACCACCCGATCCTAACACTCCAGGACTTTTAGTAAAATCAAAACTATAACACACTATATCACTAGAACTGCCTGGCATATATGAATATGGTTCATCTATAACGAAAGAGGGAGCTGCGTCTTCAATAGTTTTAATACCGAGTTCTCTACATAAATTGCATAGACTTTTTACGTCTGTTATGCACCCAAAGTTGTGTACCATGAGAACTGCGTTTACTTTTGGTTCACTAATAACTCGATGTTTAGCTAAACCCACATCTATATTTCCTGTATAATCTGTATCTAAAAATTCTATTTTTCTTCCCATAAACTCTACAGCGTTAGCAAAACCTCTCCAACCGTACGCAGGGACTAAGATTAAATCGCCTGGATTAGTGAGCGCTTCTACAGCAATTTGTAGAGAGTCTGTGCAGCAGTTAGTAAAAGTCCAGTGGGGTATACCAGACAACTCAACACATTTTTTATTTAGTTTTTCTTGGATAGGAGCAAGGTCTCTGCCGTCCTCAGCTTGCCAGGGATTATCCATAACTTCCGCGATGGCTCTTAGATAATCAACTTTGTGTTCAGCTACTCTTTGTTTGTGTGGGATAAATGCAATAGGTTTCATTTGTTAGCAGTCTCCAAAATTTGTTTTCTTCCTTCAACTCCAATTTGTGCGTCCATCATTGTCTTTACATGTTGCAACATAGCACATGCTAGCATTAGAATATCTTCACTGCTATCACACATCAGTATCTGTTGTTCTACTGGCTTGCATAGTTCTTTCATACGTGTTTGAATTTCTGTCATTTTTCTCTATCCTTTATTTCTGTTATACGAATATTCATCCATTTCATTACTGTTTCTTTTTCCTGCTCTTCTAGCTTCCATCTTTCTTCAAACCCTGCTATATGATAATTTTGAAGTTCATATACTAAAGAGTGCATTAAACACAACTCAACACTATTGGCTTTTTCCATTAGTCTTTTCCTTTTGGTAAAATACGAAATACCCCAGGTCTACCACTGGGTCTTGAGCGTATAAAGTCATAATCAGTAATTAAAAAAGATGTTATCAGTAATGTACACATCACGACGCGCATCAGCCGTTCTCCATCATAATACCCACTGATGCGTAAATAATTGACACACAAACTATGTATAGCAAAACATAATCACTCGACTTCATTTAGCTCTCCTTTGGTATTGTGTTTCCAACTGCCGTCTCGATTAAAATAAAGTGCGTTAAATCTTGCATAGCCAAAGCTCCAGAACCACCCGTACTTTGGACCAAAGTCTTTATAGTAATATAAAAATTCTTTTATATAAGGCACTATCTTACTCCATTTACTGTTAAAAACTTATCATAGTAGTTAGCTACATGTTTTCTACTAAGGTCAGTTACATAGTTTTTAAACTTTCTTTTTTTACGTGGGTCTATGTTTATAATCTTTTTACCTGATAAAAACTTGGTTTTCATAAAAAATGCAGCCTGACTGTGGTTTAATCCTAAATCTCTAATTCTAGGATACTCTCCATGAGCAGAGCCTCCAAAACGTGTAAACTTATGCTCATGAAATCTTTCTCTCCATTGTTCATTTATGTTTTTTGCTTGATCTAAATTCATCGATTCATGTTCCCAATAAAATTTAGGAGCATACTCTAGCTTAGTAAATCCGTATTTCTCTGGTTGTTTAGAATGATCAGCAAAATCTATAACACTACTTAACTCTTCTACAAAAGGTGCCACATCTAAAACAGAGGTCTGTACCTCATCAACTATATTTTGTGTCAGTAACCAGTTAAGTGTTTCATTTAAGCTTTGCTCTGTTTCTTTAGGTAATCCGATAATAAAATAAGCAGTGATCCATAAGTTACTACCTCCCTTTGCTCGAAGTAAACTTAATAGCTCTTTAACTCTTTCAGGAGCTAATCCCTTACCTGCAGCTTTTCCAGCAGCGTGACATAAGGTTTCGATACCAAAGTAACCTGCTCTAAAACCAGACGAGATCATCTCATCCATCATATCAGTAAACTTATGAAAAGGGTCTATCCTGACATAACTTGCCCACTCTATTTTAAAAGGTAAAGTAGCCACCATATTTGACCAATCACTTACAAATTTTCTATTATCATTAAAACAATCACTTGTAATATTATATCCTGTAGTGCCAAAAGTTTCATAATTTCTAATTAACTCATCTTTTAAACTTTGTATATCTCTCTTAGAGCTATGCTTTTTATCATAGTAACAAAACTTACAGTTAAATGCACAACCACGACTTACTTCTAGAGGTAACCAATGAGATTTTTCAATACAATCGTGTTTTGTATATATTGTCTTAGGCACAAATCGTTTACTGTCGGGCCATCCTGTGCCATTACAGATTAAAAACTTTATTTCATTTTTTACAAGAGAGGGCATAACTGACTTACCTTCTTTATGTTTACTTAATAGTTTAACAATACTTTCATCTGCATTTCCAATTATTACATAGTCAACAAATTGTTTGATAGCATAGTCTTCTGAGGCGAAATGACACATCTGAAGAATCCTAGATGCTCTTGCGCCTCCTAAAATTATTAGTGCTTTTGGGTTATACTTATTCAATATATTTCTTAGTCTACTAAACCAGTCGTATAGCTTATCATTGTTTTGTTCCCATAAAAAAAGCGAGTGTGCTGTAGCACTATCAATATCTAACTTTGTAACTTCATTACTATTTAGTCCTGAACTGTTCCCTTCTTTAGAATTGTGATCTTCGGGGTATAAAAAAGTTGTTGAAATGCCGACACAAGAAGTATTTTCGTCTATTAACTGCTCAAAATAATCAAAAAACTTATCATTATCTTTTATATATCTAAACCAATCTAGTACAATTGTTTTAAATCCTGCACTAATTAGATTACTTTTTATTACGTAAGGTCCTGCATATCTAGCCGCAAAAGTTTCTTTATTTTGATTAGGGATATCACTTAACAGTATTACATGATTACTCATAACTGTCTTCTATCTTTCTTTCTATATCGTCTTCGATACATTCAGATCCTCGTTGAATTTCTAATACATAAGCTGGGTCTGGACCTGGGTTTGATGCTTTGTGCCAGACTTCTTTTTCTACTTCATAAGGATTACTACGAGGATGTAAGTGTGTAACATCATCAAGATTGTTCCAGCGTGTTTCTAGTTTGACTACTCCTTCTAAAATTATCCATGTCTCCGAGCGTTTAAAATGTCGTTGATTACTTAAACTTTTACCTGGATCAATAATTAGTTGTTTAATTTTAAATTGTTTCTCAGGTTGGTGATCTAATACTTTCCAGCCTCCCCAATCACGTTGTGTTATCTTTTGTTTATCTACCATGTTTTTCCTTTATTGCTTGCTTTGTTTTATCAAATAAAGTAAGAAACTGTTTTACAGACATTGGATAATCTTCTTGTTGAGCATGTGGACCAATTTGATGTAGTTTATAATCTCTAGGAGGATACATAAAATATGCAGTAGTAAATGAGTCTGCATCGCTTTCTAACACTCGATGTACTGCACTTTTCAGATAATTGTTTGTCCACTTTTGTATAACATTACCCATATTTACTACTACGCTGTTAGGCATATAGCGTATATCATGCCAGTTACCTTGAAGATCTTTTATTTGTAGTCGTTTATGCGCATCAGGAGAGAATAGTAGAGTAACAGAGTTATAATCTTTATGTTCTCCGCAAGGAAGTTGATTGTCTCTGGAAGGCGTTGCTGGATAATAAGCAATTCTGAGATGATGCTGATTCAGTGGTTTGTGTAGCTCTGCTAGTTGATTGTTTCCCAGCAGTGTTTCAAACCGTTTAATAATGTCTTGACCTGTTGCAGAGATGATTGGGAGTGCATGAGTTAATGGGTGAAATAAAGCATGAGGAAGGTGAGTAATATTTACTAAGTCATCAATCTCAAAAGTTTCTTTATAATCGTTGCGTCTGAATGGAGATAGATAAATTTTTTCTTTATTAACCCAGCCTTCCATAAAATCACCAACAGCTTCATATGAGTGTTTGTTGTTTGCAGTTTTAAACCAAGCTTGAACAGCACTAAACCAGTTGCTCATTGTTACTTGTTCTTGCTCTGTCCAAATGTTATATAGTCTAGCAAAACCAACTTCTGTATAAGCACGTTCAAATTGTGCTTCATCAAAGTTTTGCCAATCAATTAAAGGAACATGCATTGTTAAATTCCGAGAGAGTTTATCCAGGCACTTATACGTGCGTCATCATGCTTTCCATAAAGAGTAGTCACATATACGTCATGTTTTGTGTATATATAGAGTGGAAACCTATTCTGTTTAAAAGGATCTGTGTGGGCTATTAGTGTTTCATTAGCTTGATTTGCTGTTTCAAAGGTGATACTTCTATGAGAAACAGCAAGTCGAGTAGTCTGCAGTTGTATAAATTTGGTTACATCTCCATTTGAACTGTGGCTAATTCCTATAATTTTATGACTCATTTACATTCCTTGAAAGTTAATTATCTATCACACACATGACTTTATATTTTCATTCTGCACTTGCATGATAAATGTTTTTTATCTATAATAATTAAATAAGCAAGTTTCTCAACTATCTATATTTTGTCTCACGCTTTCGAGTTGAGTTTCAAGCCTAGATAGTCGTTCTGACAAGTTTATAATTTCTTGATTGAGGTATCGGATGTCACCACCTAAGTCGTTTGCCATGTCTTTTATCATGGAGTGTAACTCTCTTACCTCATGTCTTATATAAGTTTCTGTTGCATACATAGACTTATAATACTAATTTTTTTACAAGGTGTCAATACATTTTACACTGCATACACAAAACAAGGATCTAAAATGAGCAGACCTAAATTACCAGAAGCAATTAACAGAATTAACCTATACAGAAGTCAAGGATTTAAAGAAGCAGATGAAGCTATGAAAGAGTATCAAACTATGTTGGACACTTCAGGCGAATTTGTAGCTGGAAGATTTATTATTGAGTTGTGTATAGAAATAGAACGAGTACTACTAAAGGAGAAGATGAATGCCAAGAGTTAAAAAACGTGATGCTAACACTATCCGACTAGTAAGTAATTTTACTAATTGGACCATAAGAAGAACTGTAGATGAAGCAGCAAATATTGCACGCTGGAATCCTCCCATTGCTCTCGAGTGGTTTGAAGAAGCAGCTTCCCTACTGGACATAAGTATGCCAGAATATATGGATTATTACGATAAACACGCAAAGCGAACTAACAAGATGTGGAGTAACTTAGAAAGTTATCGTTGGTATGATAAAAAAAATTATTGGGGAGACATGGCTATTCGTAGAGTACCCCTTGTAGGAGAATATTAATGAGTAAGACACTCGTAGAAATCTTCTCAAGTTTGTCTATCAATTTACAATTTGCCGTTTGGTGAAAAATATGCTAAAAATAATATATGAGGTTTTTAATGAAATTTAAATATGTATCACGAAATCCGTTTAGAGATTTTGCAAGAAACTTAAGAAGAATTGCAACTTCAACAGAAAATGTTGAGGAGAAGTGTAATTTATACCGTACTTTGTACGTAGAGCTAAAAAGTAAACTCCGTGCTAGTTCTAGCTTGTTGAATAACCAAAGTGCATTTTCTTATAGATGCAGACACTGGAACGAGCGTGAGTCAAATAAAATTCAGCTTGTTTCCAACCTGCACAACCCTTGGTTAAGGCTCAAACGCGAGTTTGAACAAGCTGTGGCAGTCTCAGATAATAATCTAGTGGCCACCCGTGTGTCTACTGCTTTGGCATGGTTTTATGCTAATCCTCACAGAGATTGGTGGATTACGAAGTAATGAAGCTTAGTACTGCTATTCATTTAGTCCAACGAGTAATCACTGGACTACCTGTAGAAGTGTATGATGATGAGACAGAAGAAATAATGAGTGTTCCAGACTATGAGTTATGCACCCCTCGACCATCGGGAGACTGCGCAGGCAGCCGTGAGATTGGTAGTGCTAATATGATTCTAGCCTATAATTTATTATATCAAAAAGTTATTGCAACTCGATGGAAAGATAATAGGAGTCGAGGTGATAATAGAACCCTAACTCAAAAGTTATTTCATGAAGCTGTAGCAGATCTTCAAACTAATAAAATTATACGAAAAAAACCCGAATTAGTACGAACAACCTTTAAAATAGTGGAGAGCTAAATGCCCGAAGAGAAGAAAGAGTTACAAAAAAAGATCAATAAAATTGTTGATCTAATGATACAAGACGAAGCAATCAGAGAACACATCAGCGAGATTCTTAAAGAAATAAAAACAGAATATGAAATTCCTATGCCTACTGCTAGGAAGATTGCCGTTACTGTTAGAAAACAAAACCTAAGCGAAGTCCAAGAAGATTTTGATTCTTTTATAGAGCTTGTAGAAATGTGTTATGACAAATAACATTAGAGTTATTGGAACCAGTTGGATTGAACCAACTCTTGACGTAAGATACCCATGGCCTCACCTACTAGGATTAACTAGGATGTGGGGACACTCGGGAATTACTATTGACGCTCAGTGTGAGCATATTTTAGATACTTATCAGCCTGGAGAGTTAATAATTTGGAATCTCACTCATTGGAATCAAAGTGATCCAAAGGGAAATGGTACTTATTTACTACCTTATGATTGGGGACCTCAGGACTCTTGGGGAGAACTTACCCGAACCTTATGGTTTAAAAAACTTACTACTAGCACTTGGTTAAAGAAAACTTCAGCTATGTGGGTATTAAGTGTTATTGAGAAAATTGGTAATGAGAACTTGATAATTTACCCAATATATAGACCATCGTTGTATGACCACGTATGGTTAAATAATTATTCTTGTATGAGAGATTATCATATAGGAGATGAAAGAAAAGCACATGGAGACGGTAGAGGACATTGTAACCAGCACGGACATTCTAGAATAGCACTTAGAACTGCAGCAGATGTTCAAAAAACGTGGGGTATACACCTAGATCTAGCAAATGTACAGAGAGATTCGTGAATCAATTTATAGATAACAAGTATAAATTTTGCATTGATGTTGATTATTTAGATTCTGTTAGCAAAAAAGCTTCTAAGATGGAAGCTATGTTTAACAGGCATGCTACTGAAAAAAATAATCAAATTACAGCAGGCATACAAGGCACTGATTTTCATGCTATTAAGTTAACACCCGAAAAGACATATGACTGGCATTTTGATAGTTGTAACTGGTATCATAAAGAACAAAAAGTTGTGTTCGCTGATTCTCATGGTAGGTATTGGACTCATATTATTTATATTACAGAAGGTGCACCTCTAGAACTAGCTGAGTTTGATCTTGATTCTGCACCTGTAGTTAATACTATGTGGTCAGCTCCTCACCCTAAAAAAATTATAGCAAGAATATACCCTAAACCTGGATTGAGTATTGTTTTTCCTGGATTTATTGCACATAGAGTGCATCCTGATATAACACATGATAGATGGTGTATGGTTAAATTTATAACAGATGCTAACTACAAAAGTTTAACAAGCACTATCTACAACAAAGCTAAGAAAGTTTATTTCGATGAGTATACTAGGCGTTTCGGCGTTTCACCATGATAGTGCTGCCGCAATAATAAAAAAAGGCAAAATTATAGGAGCTTGTCAAGAAGAACGATTTACTAGAATCAAATATGACAAGAGCTGGCCTAAAAATTCTATAGATTATTTACAAAGTATTACAAACGAAATAAAAACCGTTGCATACTATGATGATAGAAAAAAACGTAAAACAAGATCAATAATTAAATCACAATTCCCTAAAGCAGAAATTATATACTTTGACCATCACGAGTGTCATGCTATGAGTTCTATACTAATGACACCCTGGAAGCAGTGTGCTGTTATGGTTGTAGATACTATTGGTGGTAGTTATTCTACTAGTTTAGGTGTCTACGATAAAGGCAAGTTTACTTGGTTGAAAAGGATTCCTTATCCTAACAGCCTTGGTTTGTTTTACTCTACTGCTACCAGGCTTTTAGGGTTAACACCCTTACAAGATGAGTCTCAAGTTATGGCTGCTGCTAGTTTTGGTAAACCAAAATGGTCAAATTATATAGAAGATAATTTTCTTAACATTGCTGACAATAGTTATCAACTTAAAGTAGATTTACGTAGAGGAGTAGGTTATGGTACTTTAGATTGGGATATAGCTGCTAGTGTACAAAAGGTGCTTGAAAAAGCACTACTAACAATGGCAGTATGGCTACAAAAAGAAACAGGAATGACTAATTTAGCATATTCTGGAGGTGTAGCCCTTAATTGTGTTGCTAACACAGTCTTAGCTAAGCACAGTAACTTCACGGAGATAGCAATTCAACCTGCGTCTGGTGATGCGGGATGCGCTCTTGGCGCTGCTGCATTAATAACGCGACCTACTTGGACAGGACCTTTTATAGGTTATGATTGTAAAACAAATATAGACGTTGAAGATATAGCTGATAGAGTGCTAAAAGGTGCCATAGTTCCTTTATTACATGGTAAAGCTGAATTCGGTCCTAGAGCATTAGGCAATAGGTCTTTTATAGCTCTGCCTACTGATGAGAACTCAAAAAAACTACATATTTTAAAAGGTAGACATACAGATTATTGGAGACCTTGGGCACCTATATGTTTAGAAGAAGTTGCTAAATCGTATTTTTTTGTCTATAATAATAACTATAATTTTGATATGTTATTTGTTTCTGATAATCTTACGGAAAAATGGTTTAGTAGCGGTTTGAATAATGCTAGGTTACAGGTAGTAACGGATAAAACTAATAGTAAACTAGCAGAGATCTTAAAAATAACAACAAAAGCAGGTTATCCTATTCTAATTAATACAAGTTTAAATGCTAGAGGAAAACCAATAGTTAACACAGTGGAGGATTTTAATAATGAAGTGGCTAATAATGGCCGTCATATATATGACACCTAATACAACCATTGACCCTGTAATTAAGATTAATGCTGAGTGGAAATTTGCTAATAAACCAGCATGTCTTTCACATCTTTATAAATCAAGCGAACACTTTAAAAAAGAAATTTTAGAAATGTTTCCCAAAACACAGACTTTTCATTTAGCTTGTGTTCACCAAGAAACCGTTGAAAAATTACACAAAAAGTATAAAAAAAATGAAATTTAATTACCTAACAGAAGTAGAAACTGATACTCTACCTACTGGAAGAACGTATCATACGCCTGACGGATCTTTTCCGTCTATTACTACTATACTTGGGAAGACTGCTAACAATGTTTGGTTACAGAAATGGAAAGAAAAAGTTGGAGAAGAAGAGGCTGCCCGAGTCTCTAAAGAAGCAACTGACCGTGGAACAGCAGTTCATGAATTTGCTGAACAACACTTCAATGGAGAAGATATATATTCAAAACTTTCACAAGAAAAAAGTGACGTCATACAAATGAGTAAAGACTTGATTCGAATTGCCGAGTCAGGAGTAGAAGATGTGTGGGGTCAAGAACAAGTTTTGTGGAGTAGAAAACTCAGATATGCAGGCAGAACTGATATGGTAGGTATCTGGAAAGGTAAACCTACTATTATTGATTTTAAAACCTCAAAGAAGAAAAAATATGAATCACAAATTAAAGATTATTTTATTCAGTGTTGTGCTTATGCTGTTGCCCATAATGAATTGTACGGTACAGGTATACGAAACATTGCAGTGCTCGTTACCGTCGCTGATGGAGAGCCACAAATATTCGAGAAAGACGCCGTGCCTTATCTTCCATTTTTAAAAAACAGGAGAATAGAGTTTGATAGACTGGGTTAATGATTTAATTTTTTGGTATAAACTCCGACAACTAAGGCATGAAGACCCGTTTATATATGAAATAAAAGAAGAAAGTAGAGAGTATAAAATGACAAGTTGTCAAAATTGTGGACACGAATCACATTGTGGAACCCCTTTGTGGAAAGAGTATCGAAGAGCTTATGATCACGGCCCTGAAGGACAATACGAGGCATGTAAAGCGTGCAGGTGTGAAAGGTGTAGTAATGACCAAAACTAGAAGGCTTAGAAGCAATCTAATTAAGTTTTTTGAAACTAAACCTTTGACTGAAAAAGAAAAATCGTTTATAATGAGCGCATTAAGAAATCAAGAAAAATATCCACAATTACACCCTAATATATGGAAAGTAGTCTGTGAAATAGAAAAGAGATATAAAAAATGTCTAAGTACCCAGGAGTAGAAAGATTACCTTCAGGTAAAATTAAATATAGAGGAACTACATTTGATGGATTCAACAAACCAAGAAGATCAAGCAGAAGCGAGAAAAAAGGCATGGTACTCGCCAAAGCTGGCGAGAAAATTAAACTTATACACTTTGGAGACAGTTCGATGGGTCATAACTACTCTCCAGAAGCACGAAAAAGTTTTAAAGCAAGACACGGCAGAAACATCGCAAAGGGACCCATGTCAGCAGCTTACTGGGCTAATAAAGAATATTGGTCAGGACCTAGCGGCTCTAAAAAGTCACCTCCAAAAAGTCAAAAACACGTAAAAGGTAGATAATGAAACAGATAATTTCTTTTGAACTAGCACAACAATATCCTAACCATATTATAGTACCACCAGTACCCTCAAGGAAATTAATACCACCTTGGTTTAAAAAGATGAAACCAATGTCGGTTACTAAAAATGACCAAAACGAATCTTTAGAAACAGTAAAAAAATGTGTTCCGTTTATAGATGCCATGAGTGCAGGTTACACTTTTGTAACACACGTTGATTTACAACTAACAGTTGAAAAAGGTAAAGTAAGAACAATATTTTTAGACGAGAGACATAGGAAAGAGATGGAAACATTTAAACCTATCGAAACTCACTCTAAACCTCAAATTGAAGGATCTCCTTTTGAAGACTTTTTAATTTTAAAGTTTATATCTCCTTGGAGAATAAAAGTTCCTAAAGGTTACTCTTGTTTATTTTTACCCCCAATGAATCAGTTTGAATTACCTTATATCCCTTTATGTGGGATTGTAGATTCAGATAGTTATGAAGGAATAGTAAATTTTCCTTTTATTGTTCCTTCACTGCAAGAAGGTGTACAAGTAAATATACCTGCTGGAAGCCCTTTTATACAGATAATACCTTATAAGAGAGAAGAGTGGAGCGAACATATTGATAATCTATCAGGAACAAGTGCAGATGCTTACAATAATATGAGGTCAGAAATACGCGAAGATAGAAAAGATTATTATAGAAGAAAAAACTATCATAAGAAAAAATTTAATTAAGATTGGAAAAATAAATGAACATAGATAAATTAAGAAAAGAGATTGCATATGACGAAGGCTCAGTTAATAAGATATACCTTGACCATCTCAGCTTGCCTACTTTTGGTATCGGTCATTTGGTCCTGGATAGTGATCCAGAATATGGACAAGAAGTTGGAACACCTGTCTCAGAAGATAGATGCAATTCAGCCTTTGACAACGACGTCAAAACTGTCCTCGCCGACTGCGAGCGACTATATTCTGACTTTGATGACCTCCCAGAAGAAGTCCAACTGATTATTGCAAACATGATGTTTAACATGGGTCGTCCAAGACTAAGTAAGTTCAAAGGTATGAAACGTGGAGTAGATGCGCGTGATTGGAACGCTGCTGCAGATGAAATGGTTGATTCAAACTGGTATAAGCAGGTAACAAAACGTGCAGACAGATTGGTTGCTCGCATGCGAGCAGTACAGATCGATGATTAAAGTTTATGCACTAATATTTGTAATTGGAGTTGTTGGAGTTATAGGTTATGGTGCTAAATATTATTACGATACCACTCAAAATAGAATAGCAGTTTTAACTAAAAATAATACTAAACTAAAAGTAGCGTTTGAGACATCTGAAAAAAGCATTAATCAACTGAAAACTAATATAGCTAAAATGGCTAATTTAAACAAAAAACTACAAGTTGATCTACAAAAAGCAGAAGCCTATAGAGACGAATTAAGATCTAAATTAAATAAATTAAATTTAGTAGTTGAAGCTTTAAAAGATTCAAAAGTTTTGGAAGGAAAAATGAATGGCGCAAGTTATAAATTGTGGCAAGGTATCATGGAAGAAACTGGTAATACTAACAAGTCTGATAAGCCTAGCTGGCTGCAGCAGTCTGAGGATGGAACCGGAAATAAAAACGGTAACGAAAATAGAACAGATACAGATACCAGCAGTAGCAAGGCCAAAACCGTTAAGCCTAAGTGATACTAGAGTATTTGTAGTAACTAAAGATAATTATGAAGACTTTGTAAAAGAATTTACAGAAATTTATGGCGAGTTAGCTTACGTAGCTTTAAGCATGAAAGACTACGAAAATTTAGCTATAAACATTGCTGATATGCGCAGGTACCTAAACCAGCAACAGCAAATTATCGTTTACTACGAAAAAGCAGTAAACACGCCTAGTCAAAAAAATGACAGAAAATAGTGTCAAAATATTGACTATTGCCAAATTATTGACGCGGACATAAGTGTCAATAATTTGACAAATAGTAACGATGATCTATAATTTATTTATAGGAGCTTCGTCATGTTTATTTATATTTTTTACTTTCTACTGTTTTTTATACTATATGTGTCATCAAATCATGCTTATTAAAGTCAAAAATTTGACATATCTAGAGAATAAGTTATACTTTAGATATACCCTCTGAAAGTGAGAAAACGAATGATAGACCCCATATCAGCCGTTGCCGCAGCTACTGCTGCGTTTAATGTAATAAAAAAAGGTTTTGAAGTAGGCAGAGATATTGAAGCAATGTACGGTGACATGGGTCGCTGGATGGGTGCAGTTTCTGATATTGATCAAGCCGACAAAATGAATAAGAAGCCACCACTGTTTAAAAAGATATTTGCTGGATCAAGTATCGAACAGGATGCTATGAATATATTTGCTGCTAAAAAGAAAGCAGAAGCAATGGAACTAGAATTACGACAATATGTTAATATGGTTCATGGTCCTAATAGTTGGAATGAGATTGTCGCACTTCAGGCTCAAATAAGAAAAGATAGACAAAAACAAATATATGCCCAACAAGAGCGTCAAAGAGAAATATTTAATGCAATAGGATTAATTATAGGTATCGCAGCATTCGCTGGATTGTGCTATTTCTTTGGAAGTATTGCGATTGGCATGTTTGGACACCCTAGATCATGGTTTTAAAGATAATAATAGCTTTAGCACTTTTTCTTATACCCTCACCACCTACATCAGGTGCTAAAACTATTGGTGCTAAAAAAGATTATACAAAGCAACAAAAGATACATAGAGGCGAGGTAAAACAAAAAAAATATACTACTTGCAGGTTAGCAAAAAGAATTAGGTCTAAGACAACTGGGCAACAAGCTTGTATTTATAGAGGCGGTAACCGAACATTTGAATTAATGTATGAAAAGGACTGCCCTAAACAATATAAATGTATATATAATCCAGGACAGCCTGAACCAAATATTGATAGCGTTATTGATAGTCTAAACCAAATTAAAAAGTAGAGAGCGATGATTTTTATTCACGAAGACTTTGTACTAGATTTAAATAACCCTAACAAAGGTAGGTTATATAAAAATAACCATTTAGTGTTTATAGGTGATGGCTATAGAGCAATAACAATGCTTTTACGTAATGTTAAGAATCCTGAACCTGTGCGAAAGCACTTTAGTGCCCAACTAAATACTAGACAAAAATCTAAATTCTCTAAAGTAGATAATAAATGACATTAGTATTTGCCCTTGTAACCTATCTAGGAATACAAATAAAAGATGAGAGTTATTTTAGAAGCATAGATGATTGTTTTTATTTTGCTAATAGAATAAATAAAAACCCTGCTAAACCTCTTCCAGAAAATAAAAGTGTTAAGTATACTGCTATTTGTGTACCGACAAAAGTAAACAAAGATAGAGAGGATATTTTTTAATGTTGGAAAGATTAAGAAATGTCGATATTGTAAATGTTCATATCCATCACCGCTGTAACTTGGCTTGTGAGGGGTGTAACCATTTTAGTGATTTGACTGACAAAAACACCCCCGATGTTGATGGAGATCAATTTCTGAAAGATATTGAAAGCATAGCAAAAAATCTAAATGTACAAGACCATTTATCTATTTTAGGTGGAGAACCTTTACTAAGAAGAGATTTTGAATCTTTGTTTAGAAAAGCCTTATTAATACTTAGAAAACACAATTTTGATACAAGAAAAGTTCGTTTTCATACAAATGGTCTACTCTTACATAAACATTTGTACCTTAAAGATTTGATGGAAGAGTATGGTTTTAGTTTAAAAATTACTTTTCATCCTAATCAACATTCAAAAACTAAAGATGTTTTAGTTAAAAACTTAAAAAAAGCATCTGAAGTAATTATAAAAAGAAACAAATTCAATGATAGGGTTGGAATGTGGAGACCATATGTATGGAGGAAGCACTATGCTGAGAAAGATAATAAAATTTACCCATTTTTCAGTAAAGATATAGAAGCTAGTTATAGCAACTGTACTTGTCCCCACTCACAAGTCATGGATGGTAAAATATATAAGTGCGCACCGATTGCTTATTTACGTTTCGCTTTAGAAAAAACAGGTCAGCTTAAAGACAAGTTTTGGCAACCATACTTAAACTATAAACCTACTGATGTTACAAGTAAACATGACTTGGTTAATTTTTTTAAAACTTATAAACGGGCTGAAAAAATATGCTCAATGTGTCCCGCAGAGGCACACTGGATTCAAAAAAGAGATAGGAAAGAAACATGAAATCAGTTATACTTACATTTTTATTAATATTATTTACCTCAGCAGCTCTTTCTGCTCCCACAACAATACAACTAAGAAAATATAAAGATAGAGTTTGTTATGATGGAGATACTTGTTATATTAGTATATCATCATTACCAAAATCATTACATAAAATGTCTATCAGAGTATTAGGTATAGATACTCCTGAAATAAGAGGCAAGTGCGAAAAAGAAAAAGAACTTGCTCTAAAAGCCAGAGTATTTGCAAACGAAACATTCCGGGCTGCTAGAGTTATTAAATTTTTAGACTTGAAATGGGATAAATATGGTGGTAGAATATTATCAAATGTTTATTTAGATGGGCATCTATATGCTGATATGATTATAAATGAAGGCTTAGCTAGACCTTACGACGGTGGTAAAAAGGATGGATGGTGTGATTGACGAAAAAAAGAACGGAATTGTTACAAAAGAAGACCATAACGAATTTGAACTTGCAATGAGATTTCTAGGTAACGAAATTATTGCAATCAAACTGGCTGCGACTAACTTCTCTGGTAAACTTATCGTATACAG
>Ga0209336_10000090_pt1 | contig 41679 bp, 41 predicted proteins | sample LinPmetageLP32_FD_184042 | JGI IMG/M metagenome (GOLD analysis project Ga0209336, IMG submission 184042) | Marine viral communities from the Pacific Ocean - LP-32 (SPAdes) (version 2) | ecosystem: Environmental > Aquatic > Marine > Oceanic | place: Pacific Ocean | collected 2009-08-23
AACACACAGGTTATAACACAACACGATAATCTACGAGATTTGACGGGTAGAACTGGTTGGAAATTTCATCTACAAAAAGAGTGCAACGAAGAAATACTGCCTGAATTGTTTAAACATCTGCATGATGGAATAAAAACAATGAACAAAACAACATACAATCATCATTTAGCATTGGAAGATTTTTGGGTTGCTTGGTATAATAAAAACAGTATCGCAACAAGACATCATCATTTTACAACTTGGGATTCATTATCTTTTGTATGGTATTTATCTGTTCAAGATGAGTATACTTCTATAGTTTTTTGTAATGGTTTAGTAGAGTGGGAAGTTAGTGTAAAACCAAATGACTTAATAATATTTCCTGGAAGACTAGAACACTTTACTAGAGGAAATGAGGATAACAGAACTATAGCTTCAGGTAATTTATATATGTCTAATCCAGATAAGTTTGTTATAAAGGCAATGGCATAATGGATCTAAAAGAAATATTAGATAAAAGAGGTATAGAGTACAAAAATACTAATAACCCTAGTGAAATTCTTATATCTTGTACAAGCGGCTTACACGATGATAAATCTCCTTCACTTTCTTACTCACTTGAAAAAGATGTTTTTCATTGTTGGAGTTGTGGTTTTGGTGGTGGAGTTTCAAAGTTTCTTGAAAGTATAGGAGAAATAACTAGAGTACCTACTGAGAGTAAGCAACCTTTTAAGATAGAGAAACTTAAAAATAAAATAAAAGCAGTTCTTGAGTTTGATGAAGTAAAGTTACCTAAAACTAGACAAGTGTATATAGGTGAATTTAGAAAAATAAAAGCATCAGTGCTTAAAGAGTTTCAAGCTTTCACAACGGAAGAATTACAATTACATAATTATTTGTGTGTTCCAATATATCAATTTGGTAAACTAAAATTTATTGAAGGTAGGTATATGGGCAACGTCACATCTCAGCCAAAGTATTTTAGAAGGCCACACAAAGGTAAAGTCAGTAACATCTTATTTCCTTTAGACAAAGTAAAAAATACAAACTATATAATCCTTGTTGAGGGTTTGTTTGATATGTTAAATATGTGGCAACTAGGGTATAAGAACACACTAGCTATTTTTGGTGCATCTAACTTTGGTAGAAATAAACTTGACCTAGTAGATAAAATTGGTGTGAATCGTGTTGACATCATGATGGATCCAGATGCTCCTGGACAGATGGCTGCTGAAAAGATACAATCATTATTAGATTCAAAAAATATTTATTCAAGAATTATAAAATTACCACTAGGGCGAGATCCTGGGGATATAACTAAAGATGTAGCGGAGGCAGCATTAAAATGAAATTAGCAGTTATAGGGGCAGGAGTTACAGGCATAACAACTGCTTATTTTTTAAGACAGGCAGGGCATGAAGTAACAGTGATTGATGCAAATCCATATCCAGCGATGTTAGCATCACATGCTAATGGTGGTCAATTATCTGCATCAAATTCAGAAGTTTGGAACTCATGGGCAAATGTACAAAAGGGTATTGCTTGGTCACTTAAAAGAGATGCACCGTTAAAAATGAGATATGATTTAGATTTTGCAAAGTATAAATGGTTAGTACAGTTTATGTCTAACATTAAACACGCTAAAGAGAATACGATGACTACTACAGAGATGGCTATGGAATCTATTCGTATTATGAGAACAGAATTTGAAGATATAGAGTATGATAGAAGCGATTGTGGAATCATGCACATATATAAAAATGAAAAAGACTATAAGCATGCAAAAGAGATGAATAAGATATATAAAGCTGGGGGGTTGCACCGTAGTGAGATAACTGAAAATATGATTAAAATAAAAGAGCCTAGATTAGAAGCAGATGACCTTGTTGGAGGTATGTGGACTAGCTATGACGGTGTAGGGGATATTCATAAATTCTGTGTTAATCTAGCTAAGAAATGCGAAGCTATGGGAGTTAAATTTAGGTACGATACTAGAATTGATTGGTATAACAAAGCATGCACAGGACTAAGTTATAATAAAAAAAGATGGAGGATTACGGATAGAAATAAAAATGATCTTCATTATAGTGGCTTAGTTATTTGTGGGGGAGTATACTCAAAAAAGATAGGCAGAGAATTAGGAGATAAACTTCCCATATACCCTGTAAAAGGTTATTCAGTAAGTATAAATATTAAAGGACAAGAAGAAAACGCACCAAAAGTGTCATTACTAGATGACGAAGCTAAGATAGTTACATCTACATTAGGAGACAGACTCAGAGTAGCAGGAACAGCAGAGTTTCATGGACAAAATAGAGATATAAGAATTGATAGGATAACCCCATTAATGAATTGGGTTAGAAAGTATTTTCCAAAGCTAGAACTCCGAGACTATAAGTCTTGGGCAGGATTAAGACCTATGACTCCTAACATGATGCCAATAGTTAAAGTTGGCAAGTGCCCAAATGTTTGGTACAATACAGGACATGGACATTTAGGATGGACACTAAGTGCATATACAGCAAAAAAAATAACGGAGATAATAAATGAGTAATTTATGTTTTGTGTTTGCTTCGGCAGCAGAAAAAAATGCAGATAAGATAGTATCTAGGTATTTAAAAAATACAGAATACGATATACAATTTCTAAGTTCTGGTTCTAAGGAAAAGATTCTTAAAAAAGATATTGATTTAGAAATGTCAGTATTAGATAAATATAAATTAGTATGCCCTGTAGGCGCAGATGCACTAAAGTATGTAACTGGTATAACAGGAATTACTAAGTATAACGGTGTTCACTTAGAGAAAAAGTACATGCCTATTGTTCACCCAAATATGGCAATAGTAAAACCGCAGATGGAAGATGAGATTAAAAAAGCATTTAGTAAGATAACCCCTATAATGAACGATGAGAGTACTGGTTTACAAGCTGAAAAAGATTACAAACATATCGAATCAGAAGCAGAATTCGAACCGTACAAAGAACAGATACTAGCTGCGGATACTTTGGTTGTTGATATAGAAACTACATCTGTATCTCCTTTCACAGGTACTATACTAGGTATTGCTATATCTACTAAACCTCATCAAGGTATATATGTTTCCATTGATGTTGTTAATAAACTTCATGGCTGGTTTCAAGCTGTATTCAAAAAGAAAAAATGTATATTTCACAATGCAAAGTTTGATATGGGTTTCATGGAATATGAATTAAATTTTACTTTTCCTGATTGGGAAGATACTATGTTGCTACATTACTGCTTAGAAGAATCAGTAGGAACACACGGTCTTAAACCTTTGGCATTAAGATTTACAGACCTAGGCGATTATGAAAGAGAACTAGATGACTACAAAAAGTCTTGGGCTAGAAGAAATAAAGTTAAACTAGCAGATTTTAATTATGGAATGTTACCTGCAGATATCTTAGCACCTTATGCTTGTAAAGATGGAGATGCTACATTTCAATTATATACTAAGTTTAAACCTCTTGTTGATAAGAGTGAAGAATTTACAAACCTATATACAAAAATTCTACAACCCGCTACTATTGCTCTTAAACGTTTAGAAAGAAATGGTGGTCCAGTAGACACTATTGCAGTAGATGAGTTACAAAGATCATACCAAATTGATGTAGAAGAGTGTATTGACGAAATAAGTACTAATGCTTCTGTTGCAAGATTTGAAAGAATACATAATAAAACTTTTAATCCTAATTCTACTATGCAGTTACGTGAGTTATTTTTTAATATACTAAAAATCAAACCTAGTAAAAAAACAGAAACTGGTGCATACAGTGTGGACAAAGAAGTTTTACAAAGCATAGACCACCCATTAGCTGAAGCAATACTTGACTTAAGACAGAAATCCAAAATGGCAGGTACATATATATCAAATATACAGAACGGAGTAGATAGTGATGGCAGACTTAGGAGCGGCTTTAATATTCATGGGACCACCAGCGGTCGCCTTAGTAGTAGTGGGAATCTCAACTACCAAAACATACCAAGAGACAATAAAGACATTAAAAAACTTTTCAAAGCAAGAGCTGGGTACAAGATTATACAATGCGATCTCGGTACTGCAGAAGTTTACTATGCCGCTATGCTCAGTAATGATTCGTTTCTACAAAAAGCTTTTATCGATAAGCTTGACTTTCACTCGTATGTTGCAAAACAAATGTTTAACCTTGAGTGCGCTGTTGAAGAAGTTAAACAAAAACACCCAGCACAAAGACAGTATGCAAAGGCAATCACATTCGGAATCATGTACCAAGCAGGACCCGCAAAGATTGCAGAAACTGTTAATAAAGATGCAGTCGTGGGAGAAGAAATAAGTATACCACAAGCAAAATTATTTATAAATAAGTATTTTAATGAGGCTAGAGCGCTTAAACGTTTTATCGCAGCTTCTAATCAGCAGATAGAAAACCATGCTTACATATACTCATTCTTCGGTAGAAAACGTAGACTTCCTGAGTCTAAGTCACCGAATCCAGGAGTATCTAAACATGCTATTCGTTCAGGAGTTAATTTCTTAGTTCAGAGTGTTGCTTCCGATATTAATATAATGGGTGTAATTGATTTAATTAAATGGATAGATGATAATAATTATCAGAATGATATTTTACCTTTTACTGTTGTTCATGACTCTATTGTATCTGAAGTTAGAGAAGATTTAGTAGATACATATATAAAAAACACTAAAGAGTGTATACAAAGAGATAGAGGACTAAGTATCCCAAACTGCCCAATAAAAGTAGATTTTGAGATAGGAGCAAGTTGGGGAGACCTGCATGAAATATAAATTAGCAATAGCAGGAATTTTATTATCTGTATCGGCTAATGCAGATATATTTGAAGGCAGACCGCCTGAGAGTGCCGTATCTTGTATGGCAAAAAATATATACTTTGAATCAAAGTCTCAGCCATTGGTAGGACAACTTGCTGTAGGCTTAGTAGTATTAAATAGGGTTAAAAGTAAGAATTGGCCGAACGATATATGCAAAGTAATATACGAAGGTCCTGTAAGAGAATCATGGAAAACTAGAAAAGACCCTAAGTTACCGAAACATAAAAGAAAATACTATCCAATTAGGCATAGATGTCAGTTTAGTTGGTATTGTGATGGCTTTAAAGATACTATTAGAGAGCCTACAGTATATTCTAAAATACTAACTATAGCAAATGTGTTAGTTGGTAAAAAAGTTTATGATTTTACAGATGGAGCAACTCACTACCATGCTACTTATGTATCTCCAGAATGGACTAATTTAGAAGTTCTATTTACTATTGAAGATCATATTTTCTATAAACAAAAGAAGAAAAAGCAATGAAAGTAGACACAACAAGAAAGTGGCAAATATTATACGAAGAAGTTGAAGAAAGCAAAGAAATGAAAAATAAAAGTGATTACAAGGTAGATCCTGGGTCTATTAATGTAGACCATCGTAAGCAAGATACAAGAAGAGATGCTTGGGATAGAGATTATATGGGTGATCATTATACAAAACCAGAACCAGAGACTACAAAGAAGATTTCAAATGCGGCACCAGTTTTTGTATTTGCATTTTTCTATATTGCAATATTAGTAATGATTGGTAGTGTCGAATGAAAATAGAGTATAAATTAGTAGTAAAAGCTCCAAATAGAAAAACATATATACATGAATATAGTGATAATAGAAAAGAGTTAGAAAAAAAGGCATCTATAATGTCTAATGAGCACCCAGACTGGAATGTATTTGTTGTGAAAGAAACATATAATGTATCCTAATACTCAAATAATAGAATACCCTATATTTACGTTACCTAAAAAACCTTTTGATATAGCTTATACAACACACCAAATAAGAATAAAAAAGACAGAATCAAGTAGTTGGGAAACACTTGATGATAGATCTTACGGTGGTGATTACTTTACTAGACTTCTTCAGTTAGAATATCGAGTAGCCTTTGATTACACTTGTGGAAATCTACAAGATCTTATATTAAGTAGTAGTAGGTGGGGAGTTGATTCAAATGCAAAAATACATGAAATTCCATCATTTAATACAAATAAAAATACAAGAAGAAAAATCGTAAGAACAAACAAAAATTTTATATGGGTAAAGTATATATCTTACCCATTTCAAATCAAAACTACACAAGACCTAGACTTCAATACTGATAATTTATTTGCAGACTTAATAATGGTTGATAAGAAATGGTTTATAAAAGGATTTACAAATGAAGAAAACTAAAGTAGGTAAGATTGTTATTTCTGATAAAATTTACATTAAGAAAGAAGAAGTCTTTAATGAAGATGAGTTAGTGTCTTTATTTACCTATGATACTGGCGATGCTATTCTACAGACCTATGATGAGACAGACACACACTTTATACTTCCATCAAATAGTTTTGGAAAACTATCATACGAGTCTGTACTTGATAAACGAATATACACTCCTGCTAAAAAAGACTTATCTTTTGTAGGTAAGTTAAGATGGGAACAAAAAGAGCTTGTTGATAAATTTCACACAAAAGGTAGAGCTAGAAGTGGAATTATTCAGGCACCTTGTGGGTGGGGAAAAACTTTTACAGGTGTAGAAATTATATCAAGAAATAATGTTACAACCCTTGTAATGGTGCATACAAAGTTATTATTCAGACAATGGATAGAAGAATTAGAGAGACAAGTACCAGGAGTACCAATAGGTAAAATTGGTGATGGGTTGTTAGACATACAAGATATAACTGTTGGTATTTACAAAAGTGTATACAATAATTTAAAGCAAATAAGGGATACGTTTTCTTTAATATTAGTAGATGAAGCACATCTATGTCCAGCAGAATTATTTAGTACAGCACTAAATAATTTGAATGCTAAGGTGAAAATAGGTATTAGTGCTACACCCAAAAGAAAAGATGGTAAACACGTATTTCTGGCTGATTACTTTACCAGTTTTATGGTAACTGCGAGAGACCCAAGGAAATTACAAGACCCTATGATTTTAGTTAAAAGAACAGATGTTAGGTTTCCTGTAATTGATCCGAAAAGAGATTGGTCGCGCCAGCTGAACAAACTCTGTTCTAACAAAGATTACTTGAAAGCTATCGCAAAAATGGCAAATCATATGATAGCTACAAAACGTTGTCCATTAATACTTGGCGAACGAGTACAGATGTTAAAAGACTTACAAGCAATGATTACTGATAGTGTGTGTTTAATAGGAGAAACAGATGAATCAACTAGAAAAGACGTTCTTCAAAATGTTGGAGGAAAATACAAAGCCGTGTTATCAACAAAGCTATTCGATGAAGGGATTAGTTGTCATCGCTTGGATACTCTTATTATTACTTGCCCTAACAATAATCCTATAAAACTAGAACAAAGAATAGGTAGAATAATTAGAGAGCATCCTGAAAAGCAGGTTCCTCTAGTCATAGACTTTTGGTTAAGTGGACCGATAGTAGCTAGACAACAAACAAAAAGACTTCAGTGGTATCAACAACGTGGCTATTACATACTTTAATTGGGATGAACTACGTGTAAAGGCACGTGGAGACCCTGCTGGAATAATTATCTTGACTTATGGTCTAAGTCCAGGTTATAATGTTTCAACATCTCAATATATGATAAAAAAATTAAATATAAATCATATACCTCAGTTTTTATTTAGAAAAAACTATCTAATAGCAACTAAGGATAAAAAGGTTAAAATTAATGTTAAGACTAAAGAAATTCAAAGCTATTTTACTTACGATAAGTTCTTATTTGCAAGAGTATCAGCAAGACAAAAAGCGTTGTACTTGCGAGCATTGGCCATGCGACCACTCGACGATGTCAGAAATTTTGTGCCACGAGTATTATTTGGTAACGTAGCCTACAACCCATTTTTAGAAGTAACAAAAGATAAAATTAAATTTACATACGAGTCTCCGCAAGGAGAATCCTAAACAGAAGAACCAACGTTCATACAAGGAGGATACAATGGTAGCTTGGGACAAAGCAAAAGGAAAACAAAACACAGGATCATCAAATAGAAAAGAGATCGAAAGATTAACACTTCCAATAGGTGATACAAAAATAAGACTAATTGGTGACGTCATGCCTAGATATTGTTATTGGGTAGTTACTACAGAAGGCAAAAAAATGCCTGTTGAATGTTTATCATTTTTGAGAGAGACAGAAGCATTTGATAATAATGCTCAAGACCCTTTTAAAGAAATAGATAGTTCTATCTATTCTGATAAACCTCAATTTTCATACGTCTGTAATGTTATAGATAGAACAGACGGTAAGATCAAACTATTTGATCTTAGATCAACTATATACTCACAAGTCGTAGATTACGCATCAAATCCAGAGTACGGTAATCCTGCTGATAGTGAAATGGGTTATGATCTTACAGTTAAAAAAGAAAAGACTGGGCCTCTTCCACAAAATGTTAAGTACACTGTAGTACCTGCTAGAAGTAATTCAGCAGTAACAGAAGAAGAAAAAGGGTTAGAACTTTTTGAGCTAGACAGAATATATAAACGTCAAACTTATGATGAGCAAAAAGAATGGTTATTACAAAATACTGCATTTTTTGCTAGTGATGTTAGTGATGAGTTTAAAGCAATTGATGAATCAGTTGAGGACTTAGCATAATGAAGAAGTCAATCAGTGATCTAATAAAGACAGCTGACTCAAGCGAAAAAGCTCCAAAGGATTTTGGAGCTTTTAAAGATATAGGTAAAAATAGTGCAAAGATAGATATTGATATGTTAAGAAAGCATAATATCTTTTTTGCAACTCCCTGCTATGGAGGAATGCTAACAGATCAGTATTTTTTAAGTATGTTTCGCACTACGCAAATGTTAATGAAACACGGTATTCAATTTAGAGTTACAACTCTCAGAAATGAATCACTAGTAACAAGAGCAAGAAACATACTATCAGCAATGTTTATGGAGAGTGATTGTACTCATTTATTTTTTATTGATTCTGATATCGAGTTTGATCCCGATTCTATACTAAGAGCCCTTGCATACGATAAAGATATCGTAGCAGGAGCATACCCTAAAAAAGCTTTACCTGTGCAGTACGCTCTTAATTTTAAGTACATAAATAATAAAACAGGTCAAGTAAGATTAGAAAACGGTGCAGTAGAGGTTCTTGATGCTTCAACAGGTTTTTTCTGTATTAAGAAGAAAGTTTTTGATAGGATGAGAAGTCACTATCCTGAGTTACACTATAAAAATGACTCTAATATTGATCCTAAATTTAATCAGTACTGTTATTCATTTTTTGATACTATACATGACCCCGAGGACAACAGATATTTATCAGAAGATTATACTTTTTGTCGTAGACTTCAAAAAATGGGTGGAGAGATTTGGGTAGATTTATCTACAAAACTAAATCATGTTGGGAGTTATACGTTTGAGGGTGACGTAAGTCAGCTTATATCACAGAAATCTCCTGGATCTAATGCAAACGTAGATGTGACGTAGGCTGGGAAACTCCGTTTCCGCACTGCGTTTCTACGAAACACGCTTTGAATGGTTGTTCGACTCTTGTTCAACAGCTTTTCAACTGCGTTGTTGTTTTTTCAATTGCTACTCAACATTTTTAACATATTTTACAGGCAAGGTCAATGACAAAAATTTTATGTAGTGCTGATTGGCACATAATACTACACAAGAAAAAGGTTCCATATGCTTGGCAAGAGCAACGATTCAAAAGCATGTTTCGTAAGCTAATTGCCCTTGAACAACGTTGTGATGTACATATTATAGCTGGTGACATCTTCGATAAGAAACCCGAACCAGATGAAATCTGTCTGTTTTTAAGCTATATCAATTCAGTCACAATTCCTACATTTATTATTCCAGGCAATCACGAGGCTACACGCAAAGGAGAATCATTTTTTGAATACTTTACTCAGGAAAATGCTATCAAGAATGAGAACGTCACTGTATTTACTAGAAACGGACGTGCGAGTGTGGGTCAAGCTAGCTTTTGCTTCTTCCCTTATGGCGAGATGCAAAAAGATAATTTACCCTCATACGTTGAAGGTGACATCTTGGTTACACATATTCGTGGAGAAGTGCCGCCACATGTATCTCCTGAATATGACTTTTCCCGTCTCTCTCCTTGGCGCTTATGTTTACTTGGTGATTTACACTTTAATCATCGTTATGGTGACAGCGACTGTTACTATCCTGGTAGCCCGCTAAATACTACTTTTGATCGTGATGAGAAACGACAGTATGGAGTAGACTTATACGACTTTACAAATCATAAAAACTATAAACGAACTTTTATCAATCTAGACTTACCTAAACTTGTTCGTAAGCGTATTATAGCTGGTGAAAAGATGACAGAAGATAAAACTAACCATGTTGTATACGAAGTAACAGGTTCGATAGATGAATTAAGTAAGATAGAGAACACAGAGCTACTAGACAAAAAGATTGCAGCTGCTCCTGATGAGCAAAGTAAGTTAGATTTAAAAAACAAAAACTTGCATGAAGAATTAGATATGTACCTAGAGTATATAAAAGTAAAAGATAAAGAGTCTGTAGTTGATGAATTTAAAACACTTAACATCGATGTTTGAAATAAACCACGTTTATTGGAAATATTCAAATGGTAGCTATATGCGCCCTGAGGGGCAGTGTAGTGTTGAAGCTACTTGTGTCAAGTATAAACATCATAGCTATAATATTAAAGCAGACTATAAACGATTAGTAAGAAGATTTGCTAGTACATTTCCAACACATAAACCTGTAATCAGTCTTAGTGGAGGGATTGATAGTGAGATTTGTGCAGAAACTTTTCACCTACTTGACATTCCTTTTTCTTGTATCACTCTCAATCTTTTTGGTAGTAAAAACTCTTTAGATCTACAAAGAGCTACAAGCTATTGCGATGATAGAAAGATTGAACACAGAATAGTTGATATAACGATGGAAGAGATGAAAGCACGAACTAAGAAAGCAGTTATGTTTGGACAGTTTAATGCAAGCCCCTCACAAGTGTGTTTGACAAAACTACTAGATGAGCAGCAAGAGGGAGAGATACTTATTGGGTCAGGACACAATCCTGATGTACACCCAACTCTAGGATTAGGCTGGTGGGAAGACTCTCCTAACATGATAAAGTATGCAATCAATCAAGATAAAAACTTTTTCAGTTTTACGTCGTTAGAACCAATCTTTTGTCACTATGCTTTGAATGTTGATACCACAAAACCTGGAGATAAGAGTGATAAGTTCTTATACGATGACTATCCACATCTAAAGAAAAGAATCAAAATGACAGGATGGGAAGCTTGTATCAATGAAGAACTAGCAATTTTACACTATATTAAAAAACTAAACAACAATGCGGGCAGCATGTTTATCACTTGGAGAAATCATGAGTAATATCAAACTAAAGAAACTATCTTTTTCAAACCTATTCTCTTATGGAGAAAATAATGTTATACACTTCGATAAAACACGTATGACACAACTGACAGCGCCTAACGGTAGTGGAAAGAGCAGTATTGCATTAATCTTACAAGAAACCTTATTTAATAAGAATATTAAAGGAATCAAAAAGAATGATCTACTTAATAGGTGGAGTAAATCTAAAACTTGGGAAAGTGAACTAGAGTTTAGCGTCAATGCAAGCGAGTATGTTATATCAGTTAAACGAACAGGAGCCACTACAAAAGTGCTATTACTAGAGAATGGCATAGACATCTCAGATCACAAAGTATTAGACACTTATAAAAAAATTCAGAATATACTAGGAGTAGACTTTGAAATATTTTCTCAGCTAACCTATCAATCATCTATTGACTTATTAGACTTTTTAAAAGCTACAGACACTAATCGTAAAAAGTTTTTAATTAATCTGTTTAACTTAGAAAAGTATGTAAATATAGGGGATACTATCAAGATTAAATTTAATAGTATAGATAGAGAGGCAGCAAAGACCTCTGGAGAGATGAAATCAATAAATGACTTTTTAAATAACGTAACAATTCCTATTAAACAAACAGAAGAAGAGCTACCTGTAATTAATGAGGCTTTACAACAACAAGTAGGTGTTTTAGATGAGCAAATTCGTAACCATGAACAGATTTGTAAAAAAATAGATAAAAACAATATGCACATAAGCGAAAGACAGAATTTAAAATTTATGATGAAGATGCCTATCCCTGCTAAGTTTGAAAAAACAGAGAGGTATGAAGAATGTAAACAAGATCTTTTATTACATAGAAATGAGTTTAAACAACTTAAAAAAGAATTAGACAGCATTGACGATCGTGATGTCTGTCCTACTTGTGGACAAGCTATTGATAATCTAAAAGCTAGACAAATGAAGGTTGATTTAAAAAACCGTATCTATATAACTGAAAGCAGTACAAGACTGTATGAAGATCATATAAAAATCTTAGAAGAGGAAATTAGAATAGTACAAAAGGAACAAAGAGCATATGCTATAAACCAAAGAGCTATCGAAGACTTTGAGCAGCTTACTCAGTTAATTGATCCTGAAATACAAAAAGACTATCCAAATATTGATGATATTAAAAATAAACGAAATGCTTTACTCCAAGAATATAAAAACGAAAAGTCAAAGTATGACCAACTTGTAAATTTTAATAAACAAGTTGGAGTTACTAACTCTAAAATTTTAGCTCTAGAAGAGCAAAGAGAGGATTTTTTAAATAGACAAAATGTTGTTAAAAACGCTACAATTAAACTCACAAAGTCGCTAAACAACTTAAACATTTTAAAAAAAGCGTTTAGCACTTCTGGTATAGTAGCTTTTAAGTTAGAAAATTTAACTAAAGAGTTACAAAACACAATTAACCATTATCTTTCTCTTTTAAGTGATGGTCAGTTTCAAATCCGCTTCGCTCTTAATAAAGAAAAGCTAAACATAGTGGTAATAAATAATGGCGAAGCCACTCCTATTGAAACTGTTTCAGGTGGAGAGTTTAGTAGAATCCAAACTGCTATCTTGTTAGCAATAAGAAGCTTATTGTCTAAACTCGGTGGTAGCAGTATAAATCTTCTATTCTTAGACGAAATAACAGGTGTGTTAGACGATGAAGGTAAAGACAAACTAATCGAAGTGCTAAGAACAGAAGATGAATTAAATGTATTTTTAATTTCTCATGATTTTACTCACCCATTAGTTGAAAAAGTGCATATAAATAAAGATAAAAATATTAGTCATGTGAGGTCGTAAATGAAAGAATTAAACGTAAAAGTAGAATTAGACAGAGATAAAATTATTACAGAACAAGCAATGAAATTGTTAGTAGATTATTATTGTAGAGATGACGAAACATCCCCTCAAGAAGCTTTTGCTAGAGCTGCTAAATGCTATAGCCCTGATATAGACTTTGCTCAAAGAATTTATGACTACGTATCAAAAGGGTGGTTTATGTATGCTTCTCCTGTATTATCAAATTCAATTAAACCAGGAGAAAAAGCAAAAGCATTACCTATATCTTGTTTTTTAACGTATGTTCCTGATTCACTAGAAGGTCTCATAGATCATACTGCTGAGCTTAGGTGGTTATCTGTAAAAGGTGGTGGAGTAGGAGGTCATTGGAGTGATGTCCGTGCTGTCTCAGATAAAGCACCAGGACCTATGCCTTTTTTAGCAACAGTAGATGCTGATATGGTTGCTTACAGACAGGGTAGAACTAGAAAAGGTAGTTATGCAGCATATATGGACATAGACCATCCTGACATATTAGAGTTTATTAATATGAGAGTCCCTACTGGAGATGTTAATCGTAAGTGCCTAAATTTACACAATGCAGTTAACATTACTGATAAATTTATGGAAGCAGTAGAAACAGGAGAAGACTGGTATCTTCTTGATCCTAATGATAGAAGTGTTAGAGATACTATATCTGCTAGAAAACTTTGGGAAACTCTACTAGAAACACGATTTAGAACAGGTGAACCATACTTAAACTTTATTGATACAGCTAATAGATTTTTACCTCAACCTATGAAAGATAAAGGTTTAGTAATTAAAGGTTCTAATCTGTGTAATGAAATTCATTTACCTACAAGCGAAGATAGAACTGCAGTATGCTGCTTATCGTCTGTAAATATAGAAAAGTTTGATGAGTGGAAACATACAGATATGATTAAAGACTTGACTAAGTTTTTAGACTATGTACTACAGTTTTTTATAGATAATGCGGGTGATGAGATAAGCCGTGCTAGGTATTCGGCACAACAAGAAAGATCTCTTGGGTTAGGTGCTATGGGTCTTCATGCTTACTATCATAAACATAGAGTTCCTTTTGAATCAGCTGAAGCAGCAAAAATGAATGAAAATATATTTAAACATATTAAAGAGCAAGCTTTAGAAGCAACCCTTGAACTAGGTAAAGAGCTAGGAGAATGCCCAGACATGGCAGGAACAGGTAGACGAAACTCTCATATGTTAGCTATTGCTCCAAATGCTAATAGTTCTATTTTATGTGATACATCACCTTCTATTGAGCCTTCAAAAGCAAATGCTTACACACACAGAACTAGAGCAGGATCACACCTTATTAAGAATAGGTATCTTGAAGAAGAATTAGAAAAACTAGGTAAGAACACAGATAAAGTTTGGACTAGTATTATTACTAGTGGTGGTTCAGTACAACATTTAGACTTCTTGCCTGAAAAATTAAAACTAGTTTTTAAAACTGCTATTGAATTAGATCAAATAAAAATAGTTGAACAAGCAGCTGCTAGACAGAAATATCTCTGCCAAGGGCAGTCTCTAAACATATTTTTTCCTGCAGGTGCAAAAAAGTCTTATATTCATAAGACTCATTACCTTGCTTGGAAACTAGGATGTAAGGGATTATACTACTTAAGAACAGAAACAACTCAGCGAGCAGAAAATGTCGCTGAAAAAATTAAGAGCGATAAGCTAAAAGATTTTATTGACCAAGAAGATGACTCTTGTGTCGCATGTGAAGGATAAAAATATGAATATTAGAATTGTAACAAAGACAGATTGCCCATTCTGCATAATGGCTAAAAACTGGTTTAAAGAACATGGGATTGAATACGAAGAGCAACTCATGGAGAGAGAAGAAGATAGATTAGCTTTCTATCAAACACTGAATGATATGGAAGAAACTATCGGTAAAAATGCTAGAACTAGACGAATAAATTCTGTACCCCAGATCTTTATAGATGAAGAGAGGATTGGCGGATATGATAACCTTATGAAGATGAGTGATTCTTTGATTAAGAAAACCTCTGGCGGGTTACTTAACTTTAGTGAAACTTATAAGCCATTTCACTACCCTTGGGCAGTAGAAATTACTACCAGACATGAGAAAGTACATTGGATTGAAGATGAGCTAGATTTATCAGAAGATGTAACAGATTGGAAAGGTGGCAAAGTCACTGATGTAGAAAAAGAGTATATAACAAATATTCTTAGACTATTTACACAATCAGATGTTGCTGTGGGACAAAACTATTACGACCAGTTTATTCCTAAGTTTAAAAATAACGAAGTAAGAAATATGCTTGGCTCGTTTGCCTCAAGAGAGGGTATACACCAAAGAGCCTATGCACTACTTAATGAGACCCTAGGCTTACCTGATTCTGAATATCATGCCTTTTTGGAATACTCTGAGATGGCAGATAAGATTGAGTTTATGATGGACTCAAATGTTAATACTCAAAGAGGTCTAGGATTAGCATTAGCTAAGTCTGTTTTTAATGAGGGTGTTGCTTTATTTGCATCTTTCGTTATGCTTCTTAACTTCCAAAGGGCAGGTAAGATGAAAGGCATGGGTAAAGTTGTTGAGTGGTCTATTAGAGATGAATCAATACACGTTGAAGGTATAGCTAAAGTTTTTAGGCAATACTGCTTAGAGTACCCAAGAATAGTAGGAGACAAGTTTAAAGCTGATATCTATAATATGTCTACTTTATCCGTCGAGTTAGAAGACAAGTTTGTAGATTTAGCTTATAGTATGGGAGATATTGAAGGTCTACCAGCAGAAGATGTAAAAACATATATAAGATATATAACTGATCGTAGACTACTACAATTAGGACTGAAACCAAACTTTAAGGTAAAAGAGAACCCATTACCTTGGCTTGAGTGGATACTTAATGGCGCTGATCACACTAACTTTTTTGAGAATCGTGTGACAGAGTATGAAGTAGCTGGTCTTACTGGTACCTGGGAAGATGCGTATAAGGATGTAGCATGACAAATTTTAAAAAAGTAGCTGAGTTTATGAATAAGTTTGGGCAAGACGTAGAGACCACTCCTTCTTGGAGTGGGGTATCTGAGCTTAGGTATGATCTTATTAAAGAAGAAGTTGATGAGTTAAGAGAAGCACTAGATGCTCGAGACTTAGTAGGAGTAGCAGATGCACTAACTGACATACTATATGTTACTTATGGTGCTGGTCATTCGTTTGGTATAGATTTAAATAAATGTTTTGAAGAAGTACAGTCCTCTAACATGAGTAAATTAGGCGAAGACGGAAAACCTATATACAGAGAAGATGGAAAAGTTCTTAAAGGACCAAACTACTTCCCTCCTAATTTAACAAAAGTTATTTATAATGAGTTCAAAGAGTAAAATTAAAGGCAGTGCATATGAGGCAAAAATTGCTAAACTGCTTACAAACGAATTTAAGGTAGAATTTAGAAGAGTTCCTTTATCAGGAGCAATAGACTATCTCAAAGGAGACATATGGACTCCAAAAGATACTGCTTGGTGGCCTTACTGTATTGAATGTAAACACTATAAAGATATACAATGGAATAATTTCTTAACGTCTAAAACCACAGATATGCTAACTTTTTGGAAACAAACACTTAGAGAAGCAGAAGTAATGGAAAAGAAACCTTTGCTTATATTTAGGTGGAATAGATCAAAAGATTTTATAGCTTTTGATGACGATTTAAAAGTAGAGCATTATGTAGAAGTAAAGTCATTCGGTTACCACTTTAAAATTACCTTACTTGAGGAATGGATTAAGAAAACAAAACCTAAATTATGCAAGTAAAAAGTTGGATGTACAAAGATAAGCTTATAAATTTACCATATGTAATTAATGTTGAAGAACCTAAAGAAACATGGGGTATCTTTGGTGATAGTTTTGCACAATTAAGAGAAAATCAGATAAATTGGCTTAAAAAGTTTAGAAAATTTCCATATGAACATTCTTGGATAAGTTTTTTAGCTAATGCCTTTACAGTTCAGTGTGAGTCTTATGGGGTATCAAACGCTTCTGTGCCTGATATTATGCATACAGTCTTAAATTGTGAAAAATCATACGACCGTTACATAATTTTTATGACTAACCCAAAGAGGAGTAGCATATTTTCAAGCAAGGTAATGAGTCTTACTCTATGTAAAGAACTAAAAAGATTTCTTAAAGATAAAAAAGTTATTATATGTTACTGGGATAAAACTCATAGAGTATTTAATTTTGGTCATCAATATATAATGTGTGATAAACACATAACAAATCGTTTAGAGAATGATTCTACTTACGTAGCGAACTCAAATCCTTTAGACCATCAATTTGGTTACCACCATATGTCTCTTAGGGGTAACTTTTTATTTTTTTTAGACCTATATCGTTTAATTAATTCTTGCTGAATATAATCAATTTTGATATTATATATTTAATAACAGGAGATAAACATGAATGATACAAAATCATGGAATGATTTGGATGCTCTACAAGCTCCAGACTATTCTAATTACAAAAACTTATTACTTATAGATGGTAACAACCTTTCCTATAGATGGTTACAGAGACCTAATCACGGTAGCTTTGCTCAAGATTTCATAAGGACTGTACAATCACTCTCAAAATCATATGAAGCATCAAAAACTATAGTCTGCTTTGACTTTGGCAAAAGCTATTTTAGAATGAACATGTCAGATGACTACAAAGCAAACCGTAAAAAACCAAAAGAAGAAGAAGAAGTAAAGCGATATGACGCTTTTTTTGAGGTTTTAAATAACTTACCTGATATGTTAGATGAAGATGTATTAAAGTTCAGAGGAGTAGAAGCTGACGACACTATTGCACACCTAGTTATGAAGTTTGAAGATAGTGAAAAGTATGATAAAATATGGATTGTTTCTTCAGATCGTGACTTACATCAATTAATCAGTGAAAAAACTAGTATATTTAATATATTCGGCAGACGAGAAGTTACTGTAGAGTCAATGTACGAGGACCTAGAAATTACTCCTGACCTATATCTTTTATCAAGAATAATAGAAGGTGATAAAAGTGATAATATAATTGGAGTTGAAGGTATAGGACCTAAACGTGCACAAGCGTTAGCTAAAGAGTATAAAACATTTGATGATTTACTACAAGCACTACCTATAAAAGGTAGAGCTAAATATATACAAAATTTAAATGCTTCTAAGGATCTTTTAATTAAAAACGAAAAAATGATAAGCCTAAAAGCTTACAACGAAGCAGCTCTAAACGCATCAAAGGAGCCAGAGTTAGTGCATGACAAACTTGAATCAATGTAGTATAAAATTTAAAAAAAGACCACTAGCTCAAACACTAGAAAAAACAACAGGAATGAGTTGGTCTTTTAGACAAGTAAACGATTTTGACGTACACGTTTGCTTAAAATTATGTGTACCTAATAAAGCTATAATTCCGAAGTTAGCCTGTAAGCCTGTGCCTACAGGCATATCTCCAGAGTTACTTAATCCAAACTACAAAATGGTGATGTCAACAAACTCATTACTTGCTTACGAAAAAGGCTGTATTGTTCTTGATTCTCCAGCAGTTTTGGATTTCTCTTTTAGAGGAGAGATATGGGTAATGCTATACAATACAACAAGAGAAAATGTAACATTAAGAACAGGGCATGAGATAGCTAACCTAACTTTAGAACCTGTGACAAAAATGGATATAAGCTATGTCGGAGATGTTAGTCAAGCTCCTGCGTCTATGGGTAAGGTTAAGTGGGTAAAAAAACATATAGAAAATTTAGTACCTAAAACAAATTTGGGAAATCAACATTCTCAAAAAAAATTTACAAAAGAAGAAATTAAAAATTACTTGAAAAATGATGAGTTCTAATCAATTAGAAAAGCGTATGAAAGAGAATAGAATTGTATTTTGAAATAAATAATTTTGATAAAGCTGTGATTGTAGTTATAAGATGATTATTTTTTTAACTCAATATTATAAAGGCATAGGTCATGCTAATAGAGTTAGACTTATTGCTAAAGAAGTCGGAAAAACTCACGAAATAACAGTAGTAGATCAGTTATATAAGCCCCCAATTACTTTTGAAAATGCAGAACATATAGCTTTAATGCAGGATTTTAAGTTACCAGCCTCTGAAAATGTATTTAAATTTATTCAGCAAAAACAATTAGTTGCTTATAGAATACAAAAATGGATAGGACTGTTAGACAAATTAAAACCAAAAGTTGTAGTTATTGAGGGATTTCCTTTTTGTAGACAACAATTTGCTTTTGAGTTTTTTCAATATATAAAGGCAGTAAAAGAACGAAATATAAAATTACTCTGTTCTATTAGAGATTTTCCGTATGATGAACCACATTCTCAATCTTTACAAGATTGGGTAGCTATTAGTCAAAACCTAGTCTTAAATAATTTTTTTGATGAAGTGCTAGTTCATGGTGATAAAAAAATATTAGCTTTATCTAGCGATACAATAAGGATAGCTAACTCACATGACCTAATGAAAGAGATTAAAAAGAAGATTTACTACACTGGATACGTCTGTGATAAAGAGTTAAAAAAACATAAAACAAAAAATAACATTGTGTATGTAAGTTGTGGGATGAATAAAGAAGAAGTATTTTTAATATTTAGAGAAGTGATAAAAGCTGCAGAAAAGTTTCCTGATCTTCATTTTGTAATGCCTTTTGCAAATGACCAACTAACTAGGTTAACTCCTAAAGCAAATAAGAATATAACTCTTACAAATTATATAGAAAATCTTGCAGAAAAAATTACAGAATGTAGATTATTTATTACGTATGGAGGTTATAATTCTACAATGGAAGTATTACAAACGCAATGTCCTTCAGTGCTAATTCCTAGACAAAGCGGTAGAAAACTAGAGCAATTTATAAGATGTTATAAGTTTGAGCCTTTAAATGTGTTCAAAGTTTGTAATTCTAATGAATTAAATAAATTACATAGTATAATTGATGATGCATTGACTGAGGATAATTTTCCCGCAAAGTTTGAATATAATATGAAAGGGGCAGAAAATAGTGCAAACAGACTCATCAAGCATATCTCTTGAACAATTTAAAGAATTAAGAAATCGGTGGAGAGAGCAGATTGCGGCAGTTGAGATCGCCAAAATTAAAGAGTGGCAAAAAGCAAACGATTTAACTAAAGCGTATACAGATGCTAAAAGAAATCAATATATAGTACAAACTTTAGTAGATAAAAAACTGAGATATAAGTTTTTATCTACTGAACATATTGTGCTAATAGGTTGTGGGATGTACCCTTACAGCTTATTTGATTTACACAAACAATATCCCGACATAAAGTCTATAGGTATAGAAATAGACAATAATAGAGCATTAATAGCTAAAAAATTGATATCTTGCTCTCCTGCAAAAGATAAGATTAAAATAGTGAATGAAGATGGAATTAACTATGACTATAGTTGGTTGGGAATTGATGATTTAGTTTTTGTTAGCGTAGATGTAGAGATTGAAAAAGCAATACTAGAAAAAGTAATTATGACAAGCAAAGCATCACCGTTTCTTTGCGCGCCTTACCACTCTGCGTGGAGAAAGGCGTACCTTAGATAGTTTTAACTTTCTTTGTCTACGCCTTTTCACACTTGTACTGCTTACAAAAGAATCAACATTTGTAATCATTTTACTTTTACAGTTTTTATAGTTTGTAAATTTGGGTTTTTGACTTCTTTTATCATTCTAGTTTTTTCAGGTAAATTTTTATAATACTCTAATGTTTCAGTTTTCTTCGCTGAATCATATTCTTCAATTAATCCATATCTAGGATCACCGATCATTTCTAATTTACCTTCACCGATTCCAGAGCCAAACGAGCTACGCGCCATTATTTCATGTCCTTGTAGACTGTTCCGCCCATACCGCCTGTTACTGATTCAGAAGCAGTTGAGAATTTTTTATTAATGCCGCTAGCAGTTGGACCGCCTGAGACATGACCTGAAGCCATTGAACCAGCAGCTGAATTCATATCAGCCATAATAGGTGCTTGGTCTGCATATCCAGGTGATGTTTTCATCCCACCCATAACTGCCGCATTTGGTGCGCCAGAAGATCTGCTATCGCTTGATCCTGTAAAAGAAGTTCTTTGTGTTCCGCCTTTAGCACTTTTTGGAGCATTTTTTATACTTTTAATATACTTCATGTCCTCAGCACTACCTGGTGCCATTTTTCTAATCATTGCCATGATTTTCTCCCTTTTAAAAGAGCGGGGATATACTCCCCGCTATATTTTGTTTATTTAGTTAGTTATTAACCAACTGATGCGCTAAATGGTGTCGCTTCTGTACCAGATGCAGTTAAGTTTCCTCTTACTGCATATTGGTTAGCCGCAATATCCATTAACTCGATGTAGTCACCAATCGCAACACCACCTTGTGTACTGCCGTTGAGTGTGATTGTGTCATCTGTACCATCAGCTTCAAAACCGACAACAGTGTTTCCGCCGTCAGCTAAGAACATAATTGTACCATCAATAGTATCTGTAGCATCAGCAACTTTAAATACATAGTTTGAAGTGTTAACAACACTTATGATAAACTTGTATATATCTCCAGAGCCTGTAGCTGCTGGTAATGTTAGTGTAACAGATGCGTTTCCGCCAACTTCACCTAATAGATTAATTCTATTTGCATGCTCAAGTCTTGTTATAGCATCAGTTCCTGTAATTGTTGTTACTCCAGTCGGCTGACCAAGAACAACAACTCCACCACCATTTTCAACTGCATCACCTGTGCCTGGGACACCTGTTGAGTTTCTAATAGTAATAGCGGCAGTTCCTCCGCCACCATGAACGTATGCATTAGCACCTTTAAATGATGTGCTATCAATAGTTGCAGCTGCGTTTGAGAACATACCAGAGTCAGTATTAAAAATACAACCCTCTAGCTCCATTGTAGATGAATTTGCGTGATTAACAATTCCAGTGCTGGTCGTTACGTTATCACCAAATGTACATCTTGTAAACTTTACCACTGACGCAGCATCTGTTGCTGCAACTGCGGCATTTGAGTCTAAAACACCTATTGTAACAGCTGCGTTTTGTTGAGCGGCTGTTGCGCTTCCGGCTACTCCATCAAAAATACAATCAATAAATGTTGTAGTTGATGCAGTATTTCCAATTATTGCTCCAGGTGTGTTTATTTTACAATTTTTTATTATTACGTTTGCGCCCGCTGCCATTGCCGTTGGAATTGAAAAACCAGTGAAAATAACATCTTTTGCATTACCCATGCCGACAATTGTTACGTCAGCTACATTTGATGTTCTAGGATCATCATATGTACCTGGTAGCATTTGAATGACATCACCTGCTTGTAGGTGATTGGTAGGTATTGCGTGAATTGATTTGAACTGAGCGTTTTGTGCTAGTTCTGGACTTACTAAATGTGTTTGATTATTAGCCATTTTTATTTACCCTTCTTCTTTTTAAGAATTGCTTTTTGTAAAGCGAGAGGTAACTTTTTCTGCTGTGCAGTTAGTCCGTTCATAGATTTCCCATTACCGTTCATTCCATTCCCGTTCTTTTTCATGGCGTTACCGTTGCCATTTTTCTTTTTAGCCAAAAAAGCAGGCAAAGCCTTACCTGTTTTGGGATCTTTTTTCATAGGCATTTTTGCCATATCATGTCTCCATTCTCGTTAATAATAGCATAAAAGTCAAAATTTTATTTATTCTTTTTAGGAAGTGGTTTTCCTGTTGCTCGAAGAGCGATTGCAACTGCTTGTTTTCGTTGAGCTTCAGCTCTAGATATCCCTTGTCTCTTCGCTAGGGTAGATATCCCCTTCGATCGTGACTTCGAGGGTTTCTTCATTAATTCCTTGATGTTCTTCGATATTGTTTTCTGACTTTTGCCTTTTTTCAATGGCATTAGCTTCTCCATTCATTATCATTATAGCTGCTGAAGGCGGTATCATCTCTTCATTTGTAGGAGTTGAAGGAGTTGCAGACTCCATTTCTTCTTCTGAGCTTGGAGTTGGTGTTGATTCCATAGTATAAACTAAATAGTCTCTATCAGAGTTAATATAAGCAGCGGAAACAGCTAATTTATTTGTCCACCATGTAGGTAAAGATGCTTCTTCATCAGCAGGTAATGCTTTTAGTATGTCTTGACAATCTTCAATAATATTGGCACATTGTCTTTTAGCTGAAGCAACGTCTGTATGTCCATCTTTAATCTTCATCTTTTTTTCCTTCTCTTAAATCCGATAGGTTTTGAATACTTTATAGGGTATCCTAAATTTCTCTCAGAAATAATTAACTTTTCTAATGATCTTGATGTAAGTCTACCACTAACTGCACTTTTTCGCAAACCCTCATTTCTACGAATTTTGGGACTGGGAGGTCGCTTGAATTGGAACTTACCTATTCTTTTATAAGTTTTAGGTTTCATTAATTTCCCCACTGGTTTGACGCGTCTACTTGCATCTTCTCACCTGTATATAAATTTTCTTCTGTTTTTTCTATAGATGAAATAATTTTTCCACATTGACTTTTGCATAGTGAAAACGATCTTTCATAACCATTTAAGAATTTTGATAACTTATCCCAATAATTATAGCTTATTATTTTTTCAATGGGAACTTTAAATCCATTAAATGTGTTTTCAAAATTATTTAAATAATAAAATCGTGTGTTGACTGTATCGTAATAATGCCCACCAGTCCAACAACATCTGAAAACATTACCATCAGGAGCAACATACCATTTACCCCAATCTTCCCAAACACAGTGAATTTTTCTCTCAGCCGAATCATACTTTTTTGTTTTTTTACTGTGTATATATTGACCAGTCTTAGGAGCAGCAAAATTTCTTGAAGTTTTGACTGTAGAAAAGGTTGTAAATCCTGCCTCAGTGGCAATTTTTCTTGCAGTATCTACTTGATGCTTGTTATATTCAAAAACAATATACTTCCAGTGAACCTGTGGTTTTTTAGTTGCTATAACAGCTTTAGCGTTTTCTAGCACTTTATCAAATTTAGTGTTGATTCGATAAATATGATGAGTATCTTGCAGACCATCTAAATCAAAATTAATTATATCAAATTTTGTTAACGAGTTACCTAAGTCGGTCCAATAATCTATACCGTGAATACCGCCATTAGTATGAATTAAAACCTTTGTGCCATGTAGCTTAACATATTTTAAGATAGCCCTAAAATCTTTATTCATTACAGAGTCGCCAAAATTACCATTAAAAACTAACCACTCTAGATTCTCTAATAACTTAGGATAAAAAAGTTTTTTAAAATCAGCTAACGTAATAGTGAATTTTTTATCATTAAGATTTATCCTTAAAGGCTTAAGCCTATGGCAGGCAGGGCATTTAGCATTACATCTAAAAGTAATCTCTGTAGTAAGTTGTCTAATTTTTCTCATTAAGTACCAGCACTGGCAACTGTTATGTCGACGAATAGACCAGCGGGTAAAGTTTCGTCTGTAATTTGTATTGTGTCATTTGCATTGTGAAATACATAATCTGTAGTGGCTCTTTGAACAACTCCGTCAATTGCGACAGTTAGTACATTAGCTAAGGTGTGAACTTCTTTTCCTATAAAAAATACGTTAGAAGTACTAGTGGAAGTGTTTGTATTAGAAAAGAATATAAAAGCTTTTCTAGCAGCTAAAGTATTTAATTGAGTTTGTATTGCACTAGTTACACCACTTACGTAACCAAGTTCTGTAGTTGTGACTGCAGAAGATTCTAAATTTTTACTTGCATCAGTCTGTGTAGCTCTTGAAGCTGTAAGTCCATTTACAGTTACAGCATTTACGTCTATGCCTCCAGTAGTACCTGAAAACACTTCTGATGAATTAGTCGCATCTGGTATAAAAGTGAATTTACCTGAACTATCATCAAACCCAAAAAAACCTATTTTAGCAGCTGAACCTGTATGATACCTAAACTCAACACCTCTATCTTTGTTATCGTCTGAGCCAGGAGCTGTATCACCCCCTAAAGTAATTATAGGGTCATCTACGGTAAGTGTCGTACTGTTTACGGTAGTAGTTGTACCATCAACTTGTAAAGCACCGCCAATGACAACATTTCCAGATACAGCCACGTTACTATTAATATCAACAGTTGTTGTCGCAATCTGCACCTCTATATCTGCAGCAATATCGAGTTGTCCATCAGCAGACGAATTAATAAATATAGCTGAATCTCTAAACAGTAGCTTTTTATTAGTTTCCATTGTTAGTGTGTCACTAACACTAGTAACATCAAGATTTGTGGTACCGTCTACATCCATATTGCCACTTACATCAATACTACCTGCATCTAGCTCTCCTGTAATAGTAACGTTTCTAGCACCCGATAAATCTTTGTCTGAATCTACAACAAGGGCTTTTGATGCAGTCACAGTTCCTGCAGTTATACCATCTAATAAAGTCAGCTCTGTAGAAGTAACATCACTAACAGCTACCTTACCTGATCCATCAGATACTAAAGCTCTACTAACAGTTAAGTTACCTGTGGTTATTGTACTTACAGCACCAGCAATATTAGCAACACGTCTGGTTTCAACCTTATCGGCTCTACCATCGTCTTCCATTTTTTCAACAGATATTGCTCCTGCAGCTACATGTCTGTCTTGAACTGCAGCATTTGCTAGTGCGACACCTGTTATGGTATTAGCTTCAATTACACTACCTGTGATTTTGGTTAAAGCCATTAACTACTCCTTTTGAATTAGACTATTTATTTTCTTCGTCTAATTCTTCAAAAAACTCTTCTAAGAAATCACGTTTCTCTAGTGGTTTTTCTTCTTCTTCATCAAAAAATTCTTTTATAAAAGACTCTACCTGCTCATCAACAGAAGGTGGAGCATTTAAATGGTCGTATTTACTATCAATACAAATAGCCTTGATCATTTCATCGCAAAATTTTATCTCTTCTTCAGTCAATTTCTCAACTTTTCCATCTAACCACTGCTTCTCAGTAATAGGTTGTGTTGCGACACCTTTTTTCTCGTAATAGATTGAGATTATATCACCTTTAACAAGTTCAGCACACATAGGTTCTTCTTTGCTCATTTTAGCTAAATCAAATGATTTTGATATCATAGGGCCTTTGCCCTCAGAAGTTATCTCTCTGTATGAAGCACTTACTATATCAGCTTGTAACTCATCTATATTAAATTTATAGTAACTCATAATTCCTCCTAGGTTTTAATTATAAACTTTACACCTTGTGTTGGTACGGTTAACGCATGGGTATGTGATCCAACACTACCACCACCTATGACACTTATATTTCCAGTAGTATCTTTACCTCCAATAGAGGCTGTACCAGAACCTGAAACAGAAAATGAAGGTGTTGTAGCTGCAGTTGTTAAGCTACTACTACTTCCTATAGTACCACCTGTTGGCGTATAACTTATTCCACTACTTTTACCTCCTGCAAGTCTGTCATCAAAATCAGGTAAGTTAAAAGTACTACTACCATCTCCTGCGCCAAAACTAGTACTAGCAATTGCGAAAAGAGCTGTATAAGTAGACCTAGTTACGGCAGAACCATCACATAGTAGCCACCCATCAGGTGCTGCATCTTTACTCCACATGATAATTGATCCTGGAGGTAATAGAGGTGCAACGTCAGTTGCAGTATTTTGAATGGTTGCTTGAGAAATAATCCTAGCTGCAACGTTTCCATAAGTTTTTCCGTCTTGTGCTAGTATATTTAAACCATCTTTACCGGCCGCAGATTTTGCAGTAGTAGTGCTACCATAGTGAACAATAGAAGTATTTGCTACGTTTATACTACCTAAAGTAATGGCAGTAGGATTAGCAGCAATTGCTGATACCCTAATATGGGCATTTTGCCCAGCTAAACCTTTTGCAGCATCGAAAGCGAAGTTAATTCTATCTCCAGTGATACCTGTAGTTTTTACCGTTGCAGCTCCAGCTGCAGTTATATGTTGTTGTATCATTGTATTAGATACTGACCCATTAGTAGGAGGTAGACCTACATCAATAAAGTCTGATACTGAATTTGTATTACCTGATCTTAAATATACACGAGCATTAGCAGCTAAACCGCCATCAGCACTAACAGTACTTGATAACTCCCCTATTTCATAATGGTCAAGGTTAGCCATCATAGAAACTATCCCGTTTTCTGCTCTTAGTCCAATCCCTACTCTAGTAAAATTACCGCCTGGAGGGGCTTGCTTTTTATTCACGCTATCAGCAATATAAAGAGCTTTTACTAGTGTATTCGAAAGAAAAAATAAAGTTCCATCTTCAGGTGCTGTTGCCGCTCCAGATCTAGTTATATTACCAGATGCTTGAGAAGGAGCTACCTCACTTTTAAAATTAGTTAATAATGATCTTAAAGCATTATTAAACTGACTTCTCGAACTACTTATCGAAGTCGCTGCGGTTGGTTCCACAAAGGTATTTGAGTCGCTTAATGCCATATTATATTCCCGTCGCTACCAAACTCACCTGAATTAAGGGCGAAGCATTAATTGGTGATAGAGTATCATTTTCTATATCAAATAGTTTATAAGCTACATGATCTGCTGTTGTTTCTACAGTAAAGGCAACTTGTGCAGTTGCTGTATTAAGTGGTTGAATACTAACGCTAGGTGTTTGTATAAACCCTGCATCAGCAAAACTTACAAATTTGATAGTATTATCAAATGTATGATTATTTGTTAATGTAGTTATATCTTTTTCTACACTAACACGAAACTTATCTAATGTAAAGTCAATTTCATTCGGTGTTTGATTTAGGACAACAAATTTTGTCTGAAAAAATCTAAATCGTTTTGAACCAGCTTCGTACGGTATGAAACCGTCGTTGGTAGCGCTAAAGTCAAAAGCAGCCACGTTAACGTTAGCGTTGGTGTGTGCACCCTCTCCCGATACAATCTCATCTTCAGTTCTTACCTTAAATAATCCTTCTTCATCAGACGAACTAGTCCTAATAAATGTTTGCTGTGTTATGGAAGAAGTAGCTCCTGCAAAGGTAGTTCCTGTTTCATCTTGGAATTGTTTTAAGTTCACAAGTTGATAGTTGTTTACTCCATTATTCTCAGTAGCTACGTTAGCAAAAGTATTTCCTGCAGTAGATTCTCCGTTTGCATGAAAAGTAGCTCCTAAAGCTATATGATCAGCATTTATCACGCCTGCTATTAGAGCAAGAGCATTAGCATTTGAAAAGTCACCTTGATCTAATACCCCACCACTGACATAAGTAGTAAAACCACTAGAGTCAAGGGCTGATGAGCCTCCTGAATTTTGAAATATGTTTAAAGTAGTAGCATTTACACGTGTTGCAAATAACTCACGGTTATTTAGTTGTGTCATCCCTGCTACATCATGAAATATAACTCTTTTAGTTCCCTCAATTCCGTGTTCACTTCCTGAAGTTGTTACTACTGCTGGGCTAGCTTTTGTAATGGCTGAAATACTAATTACATTACCAGTAAACTGACCAGGGTTTACGATTGCGTATACATTTTGTGTAGTGGTTGTGTCAACTAAAGTCTGATTATCTTTATTAAATGAAAAAGATAAAGCTGTATTACTAAAGCCTAAAACGGTACCAATGCCTCCAAAGTTAGTATCTTTTAAAACTTTATTATTAACAGTGGCAGCTTGTGCTTCAGTAGCTCCTGATAAGATAATTTCTTTAAAATCATTAAAAGTAGTTCTAGAAGCGCTAGTACCTTGAATATCTAGTTGAATAGAGCCTGTAATAACTTGACCCACATCTCGTATAGGACTTATATAAGTAGCATCACCCTCAGCTTGCAAGTCAGTTGCGGCTAGCCCTGCATTATAGCTCCAACCTGTTGCAGAAGCATTAGCTCTATCAGCAACAGTAGAAGAACCAGAAGCAACGTTAAGTCCACCCGTAGTGGTGCCAGTAAGACTTACAAAGGCAGCTTCAGACGCATTTTCATTAGCTATTCCTGCAAAAACCACAGAAGGAGCATCCGTATTAAAAGCTTTAATAACGTTTTGGCCTCCAGGTCTAAAGGTGGTTAAGGTAGATAAAACAATACCGTCACTAAAGTTACCAGAAGTATCTCTAGTTCTAGCAAGATACGTAAATACACCAAAAGTATCAATTGGGCTTGATTTTCTAGATACACCCGCAGCTACAGTAACAAAAGCAGAACCTGCTGCAAAATTTTCCTCTGTAGCTGCTACGTCTGCTCCAGGTATTCTTCTTATAATGATTTCTTTTAAATCTAAATCAAATAAACTTCCATCCTCTTGTCTCTCATAATCCCAAAACAAGGTTATCTGGTTATTAGTCTGACCTGCACCAAAGTTTAGAATATTTCTAGGTTTTGCAGTTTTACCTAAGATAGTAGCACTAGTCTGTGCTACAGATCCTTTTAAAGACTTATTTAACGCTGTTATTCTGACTATCAAGTTAACAGAAGTAGTAGCACCTCTATCAATATTATTTATCACATGTGTTATATCACCATTTTCATCTATATTATTAGCAGGAATTTTTACAGTAGAAAAAGTTGATAAATCTGTATTTTCTTGGTTATCTGTTCTATATGAAAGTTCGTAGTCTGTAACTTCTTGTCCAGTGACGTGCTTAAATTTTATAATCACCCTAACAGCAACACCTCCTAGTGCGTCTGTATATAGTCCTTCTGTAATTCTAATCCCTGTTACTTTTGAAATAGGCAAACTACCTATTTGAACCGATTTTGTTACAAAAGGACTTGATCTACCCGTTAAATTTTTATTTCTAGCTTTAACTGTTGTAGTGCCGATAGGAACATTTCGTAATATTCTATCTTTACCTAAAAATGTTTTTTCAAACTCACCACCTGTGGTAATAGTATATACATGACTATTCACTAATCTAAAATTACCTGGAAAAGCGCCTCTATCATAATCTATTGTAAAACTTGTATTAGAGGTAGTTACATTGTTTGTTCTACCTATTGGGTCTACTCCTATATTAACTAATGTCACCCCATTTAAATTTCTATTAGTGCCAGGAGTAGTTGCTAACTCTATTTGATAAACACTGTTTGATGTAAACTGGGCGTTAAATGTTGGACTCTCAGGATCATAACTGCTTGAAGCAACTACAAACGTATTTCCTGTACTGAATTGAACGTTATCTCCTACCTCAATTACAGGTACAGTATAATGGTCTACTTCTACTCTAATTTCGGAATCATCACTGTCTGTAGTAACGCTTAAAGTAGCAGGAGTAGAGGTGGTAGTTAAAGTAAAGTCACTCTTTTCAATATTATCAAGATATACTTTAACAAACTTTTCGTGTCTTGGTTTAATCTGAAGAGGCTCTACATGAGCACTCCCTGGACTAGCTATCGCATTGCGTTGGGTAAAAGTAAACTCACTACCTCCAACATAGAAGTTAGCTCTTGTATTAAATTGTTCACTATGAAGTTGTTGAAATATTTCTATATAAAAAGGTGCTGATGGAAGCTTGTTTAGTAGAGGCAAGGCTTCGGTAGTAGGATTTTCAATAAATATAAAGTTTCCTGTGTGATGTCTAATATTAGCAGAAATTTGGGTAGAAGTGGGTCCTGCAGCAACAAAGTTTCTATCTCCACCAGTCTGCGTTACAGCTATAGGCACACTAACAAAATCATCTCCTCTAACTGCTCTTGTGGTGTCATCATTGGTATCTAATACATGTTTAGGAACTCCACTGTTTAAGTAATTATAATCAGTTAATACACTCATTCCTTCAACTTGTAATCTTATGTTGTCAACAGCATCAGTTCCGCTTGAAGCAATACTCACTGCGTTGCACAATAGTCTAATCTTCCCGACTTGACTATCAAAACCATTTTTACCTATTAACGCTATAGGTGTTACATCATTTTCTAATTGATTAACATTTGAAGCTCGCAGTCTCAGAGGTTGTGTAGAAGAAGGACTAGATAGTATAGTGGCAGCGTGTTGAGACACATCAGGGAATGAAACAAAAAATTCAGTCTCAAATTGAATACCGTAATCTAAGTTTTCTGTCGATATATCTAAAGCTAAATCTACTCGGATAGACCCATCTTGTTCTCTGCGAGGAGCAGGTCTAATATTAAAGGCAGGAGAAGGAGGCGCTACTAAAGGAGAACGAGTATCTAAATAAGCTGTAGGAGTGTAGTCTATGAAAGTATCAGCATCTACATATACGTTTGAAATGTACTCTATAGCTGATATACCAACCTCTTCTTCTTTAGTGTCCCTCTCTAAGCTAGTAATTTTAAATAATTTGCCTGCTTTATTAGTGTAAATATCATCAGGGTTATCCCACTCGCCGAAACTCCATATATCCCCTTTTTGTGGTAAATTGTTAGCACCAAACTGAGTTACTGCTTGAAGGGCTTTTCTAATAGGGTCATATCTTTGATCTATTTTCACCTCAATTTGGTCTGCCCCCGTTGATGTAAGACCAGTACTTCCAACATTAAATAAATTATTACTTAGTATGTATAAATCTATTCTATCAGAGTCTTGCTTAATAATTCTAAGTGCTAATGGGTTAGTATTTGCAGTAAAATCTAACGCAGTTATAGAAGGAGTTGTGAAGTGTTCCATAATAACATTACTATGATTTGCTCCTGTATTACTACTAACGGCTACTTTACCTGCAAAACCAAAAGCAACCCCAATCTGTCTCTGAGCTATAGATATTACGTCGCCAGGCGCTAGTGCCATAGCATCTAATGAAGTAGTAAAATCAAGTTTTCTTCTTAAAAACTTAGAAGATGCTATTTGATATTGTGCATATCTAAGTGCTTGAGATCTACGAGTAGTACCAAATAAATCTAAAGAAGCAATATTCTCAATAACACTTCTATCTGTTCCGTCATTTGCATCTGTTATGTCTATTCTTACGGTTTCTCGTTTATAATGATTAGTAGGATCAACATAAGATACATCTACTCCAGTAAACAGATCACTTTCTTTAGTACCTGAGATAGTTACGCTATTGTCTTTAATGTTTACCTCATTAAACATAGCCACAGGTAATTCATCTGGAACATCAACAGCCATAGTTATCTGTCCTGCTGAGTAAACTAATGCTCCTCTAATAGAGGCAGCTATTTGATTTATTACATCTAGCGCTTGCCCTTGATCTGCGATAATACCGTCAAAAGTAAATCTTCGTTGTTTTATTTTAGTGCCTTCTTCAACTCCTATTAAAGTATCTCTAACAGAGGTAAATTTTCCTTTAGGTTTATGCCTAAATGTACCATCAGCTAAACCATCTACTCCAAAGAATTTACCACTAGAATCATCGCAAGCATCGCAGTATTTTGCTACTTTAAAAAACTTAAATTTATCAATATTTTCTTCTGCTACACCTAAGCCATAAGTCTTATTTGTAAGTATATCGTATATAATCCACACAGGATTCTGAGTCCAAGAATATACAAAACTACCATCCCAAGGACCGATATATAACACAGGATTAGCAGTTGTTAATACAGAGCCTGTTCCTGGATTTTGAAGTCTGTAACCATTGGAAACATAACCATCAGAAGTAGTTTGTGAAAGCTCAAGCTCTCTCCAATCTATTTCTCCGCTAGCTAGAATAGGTTGAATATAATTACTAGGTACTTTAACGACTAAACCTTTTACTAAAGAAGTAAAGGTAGGAACTCCAGCTTTATGCTCTCCAAAAGCTTTTAGGGCGTAACCAATATGAGCAGTCCTAGGGTATGCTTGAGGTTTATTCTCAATTTCAAACCAACCTATAGACTGAACAGTTTCTTGAATTTTAGAACTATCACTATCGTCAGACGTTTTTTCTATAGTAAATTTATATCCAGAACTACTTTGATCGCTAGCTGCAATAGGAACATCTATAGTAAATTTAAAAGCTGAGTTAGTTTTTCCTATAATTTCTCTTTCAGTTTCAGAAATGACTGTTGTTCCAGTAGCGTCTAAAAGAGTAACTTTTACTGCTACTTTTCTTTGAAGTATATCACCATTATCTTTTGATTCTTGTAATCCGCTTATAAGAAAAGCAAACTTAATGCTATCCCAATCATTAGCAGAAGTGCTTTGTTGAAAGATTCTTGATCGCGCAACACCAGCTACATTACCCTTTTTTAGTGTGACAGCACTACTAAAGTTTTGAGGACCAACAGTCTGCTCCCCAAATATAGGTAAAGGAGCCTGTACAGTTGTTCCAGTATTAACTCTACTCTGAAAAACTTCACCTCTTTCTGTTCCATCTCCATCTATATTTATAAGATCATCTACGTTTCCATCATTAATTTCTATGTCTTGGGGGCCGTTAGGATTTATTCTATACATAGGCCCTTCACCAAGTGCTGCCGTAACAAATAAAATGTCAGTTGAGAATAAGTTGTTAGGATCTTCTTTACCGCTTCCTGATCCCCCTTTACCTCCACCTTTATTATGCACTCTTATACTATCAGCTATATAAGTTTGCGTACTTGGAACAGTAAAGTTGTAGACAGGAGCATCATCGACTCGCTCAATTTTTAGAATATTACTTAGAGTACCACTTTCTAAAACTAGCTCGTCACCTACCTGAAATTCTTGTATTTCTTTAAATAAGTTATTACTACCAATTATCCAATGATTTGGAGTGACATATAAAATTCCGTATTGATGAGTAACTTTTAGTACAGCGTCAACTTCGTGGTAAAATACCTCAGTAACAGTTCCTGGACCAAGTTCTCCAAACTTTTTAAAGGTTAGTACAATATCAGATGGTGATATATTTTCTATAGGTTTTTTTGATCCATCTCCCATAGTAATAAGAACACCTGCAGGAAAACAACCTTTTGAACCGTAGATGTGAGGAACTTGATATCCTTGATAGTTTACATAACGCCTATTAATCATTAAACTGCTCTTTTACATTAATAATTGTATCCTGACCATGTTCAGTAGTATTTAAGTAACCAGATATAAACTGTCCACTGACTCTCATCTGTCCATAAACTAAAGGAATAGGAGTTCCACTCTGTGTCGAGTTCTGTAGACTACCAAACATATCACTACCTCTAGTAGAGCTATCAACCTGCTCTTGAGCTTTTGGTTTTTTTGTAAATATACTTCCAAGTAAACTAAGTGCTAAATTACCGATTATTGATTTTGCAAATGAAGGCATAGCAGCAAAACTTGAGGTAAGTGATGAAAAGAATCCACCACCAGCACTACCAACTGCCATAGTGCTACCCTGACTTACAACGCCTCCCATAGGTCCTGTCATAGCGGGTGCAGCAAGACCACCTGTAAAAAGCATAACACCTACAAAAATAGCAAACATTAAGAATCCTCGTTTACCTCCGCCACCAGATATGCAAGGCACAACGTGCACAATACTGTCAGCTTTTAGCTTTTTGAGAGTCATAGTTTCTTGTGTAATAACATTTAAGTTCTCATCTAAATAAGAAAAGTTTTCGTCAATTTCTCCAGATTTTATCTTACTTGCATACTGTCTAAATCTTGGATGGATATTATCTAAATAAGAAGCGATATGCTCATAGCAATGTATGTCCACGTCATACTCAGGTCTATCAACTAGATGTCTTAAAGTACTGTGAAACTTAATCTTAGCCAAGGTGTTTTCTCTCAAACTCTTCAAATTTTAATGCGTCAACATTTTTGTCATACCAGTAAATATAGTATTTTTTTGCAAATCCGACTATAAATTTATATTGTGAAAATGCTGCTGCGTGCTTATCTTCTCTACTTGGGATTGGAAATTCTTCTCCAGGGTGTGAATGAAATATACCCCATATTTCGTTATCATATTTTACTAGATTAGCTGGATCTAAAACAAAACTTATCTTTGGCTCTGTGCTTAGGTTAAGGGACTTTTTATAAGAAAAATCATTTAATATCACTCCACACGCTTCTCTAGGAAAATCATTTTGAGCATGCATTGCTATATCATTTATTAGCTGGTCAAACCTGTCCATCTGTATACTCCTGTAGTATATTGTTTATAATAATTGCCATAAGGAGCAATCCAACTAGTATGTTTTATCATTGTTTGAAGTATTCTTGAATTGTCTACTAACATTGCACAATGATTTGTAACATTTGTAGAACCTATACTCATGAGTATAATATCAAACAATTTAGGTTCATCATCGACTTTTTTAAAAATATGAGAAAAGTTAGCAAAACCTTTTTCATACATTCTGTCATGAGTTTTGTTATACCAATCTTCATCAACTATATTACAAAAATCCCAACTACGTTGTTTAATATCAATACCCCTATAATCTTTATAAACATACATACATAAATTCCAGCAATCAATACCCTTTTCAGGACAATCACCTAGATGTTTATATGGGAAGTTAGTGTATTTTTTATACCACGTATCTGTAGACTGCATATAATCTCTGGCTCCAATATTTATCAATACTTGTAATCATGGAGTGGGCGCCTTCTTCAAGATGAAACATGCGCATACAATCAATATATAGTCCAAAGTGAATTGGATTTTCTCCCCTCAATGATCTAAATACTATTACATCATAATTTTGAGCGTTTGTCAATGATACTTTTTTCGCACATGTCGCTGCCCAACTATCTATGTTTTCGAGCGTAATTTGTTTCATCCAGCGTCTTGTGGATATATCTTTATTATCTTTTTTAATCTTTTCAAATAAGTCTTTAAATACCTTAATCTTTAGCTCATTTTCGTAAAAAGCTGAAATAATAGTTATACAATTAATTCCTGCATAAGAATGTCTTTGGCCTAAGTAGTTAACTAAATTTTCTGATACCATGAGGAGAACTCCGTAAAGGTTGACTCAAAATTTTCATTTCGATATAAGTCTAAAGCTGTATTAAATTTTTTAAATTCAGGTAGTAAGTGAGTATTATCAACTCTATTCATGTGCCTTACACTATCTAAAATATTTTTTAACTCATAGTCTGTAAAAAACGTATACTTTTCTTTTAAGTAGCTTTTATATTCCTCATTAATTGCTGCTTTAGCTTCTTTTGGTAGAATACTAGAATCTAAAAAAACTGGACTTGTAAGATTAGTTATATGAAAAGTTAATCCCTGAGACTTAATCCAACTGATTAGTTTAAGGTTTGTAGAAATGCTATAAGCACTACCACACACACTAAAAGTCTCTATTCTCTCTTTAAATAGCTTTACGTTTTCAGCAAAAACATCCCAATCTAGTCCTTTTCTACTATATTCCGCTCTATCACCATAACCGTCTATACTAGGCCAAACCTTAACGTTCTTAAAGTGGCTCCACATGCTCTTAATGTTATACTTTTTATGTGTTCTATAGGAAAGATTTGTATTATATTGTAATTCAACGTCGGTTTTACCCTTTTCAATTAAAAAATCTAACATCTTATAATGACCGTCTTGTACAAAAGGCTCTCCACCAGCAAAATAAATAGTATCAATATTATGACAAATTTTTTCCATATCATCCCAAAATTCACTATTATATGTCCAATGGTCTTGACCTGGTTTTGCTGAATATGAGTGGTGGGCTGCTAAATGTTTCTCTTTAAACCAGGAAGTTGATGCATCTGGTCCACACATTCGACATTTAAAATTACACAAGTTTCCAAATCTAAAATCTAAGTAAACTGGAGGAGAGTTTAAACTTCCATCTAAGCTTGTTTTGTCCTGTAGCATCTGATAACGTTTATATTTATGATTTACTCTTTGCCTATGACTAGTTTGTCCTTCTGTTTCTATATCATAACAAACACTACACTCAGGAGGGTATTGTCCTTTTAAAAACATTTTTCTAGTTTTTTTATATTTTTCAGAGTTCCATACATCGAGAGGTCTTTGTCCTGGCTCACCAAACGCAGTTGCAGCGCTTTCGTAGTTTTCAGAGTGACAACACACAGCGTAAGTGCCATCTAACCTACCATAGACATGTATCCATGGAAGTATGCAACCTTTAATTTCTTGCTTTCCAAATAATGAATTAATCTTTTTCATTGTTTTGGAACGGTTCTACCTGTCGCTGGAAAAGCACCAAAGTGTATTTGATTGTTTCTAAGTTGGCAAGACTGTATTGATTTACCGCATACGTCTAAGTCAAAGTTCGGCTCGCCACCACCTCCGGTAGCGTCTTCGTTAGCAGCTGTAATAGCTTTGGTATTTGCAGATAATACAGGATTAGAAGTACCTGGGATATTACCCCCATTTGGTCCTGGATATTGACACTCAGCACCCTTATAAACCCATTGGCATGTATTTTTATAGTATTTTCTTTTTGGAATTTGTAGTTTAAAGTACTGTAACCAAGAAATTAAACCAAAAGTTGCAACATTAAGATCTAATTTTTCTAAATTATCAATTTTAAATACATCTTCAACATAAGCTTCCGCATCAGCTTCAGGATTTACTATAAAGATATTGTCACCAATAGTGGTATTTGCGTCTAAAGTGTTTGATAAGAATAAAAATTTATTCTCTTCTATGGCTGTAATAGTGGCTTCAGTAGTACCAAACTGACTAATAACATTATCTCCTACTCTATAGGGTAATGCTGATAGCACTTCTACAACATTTGAAGATAAGTACCTAGCACTACTATACTCAGGCCAGTAGTCTAAAAAATTAGCGAAAGTGGTTTTAATTTCTACAACACCACCTAGTAGATCTCTTGTATCTTGTTTTTGTTCTTGCCAGACACCATCAACTGCAAGAGTCTGAGTGTAAGTAAAAGATGCGTTAGAGACTCCATATGCTGCTACTACGTCTGCACTATACGTTAGACCGTTTGCTCTTGCTCTAGTTAACGTATCAAAAGCTACACTACCCTCACTACCCACATCAGCAGGATTAAAATTTACAGTTCTAGGATCTATGCCGTGCACAAATTCGTCGTTTACTAAGGCAATAACAGAGTTAGACGAATTATTGCCCGCTAAAAATGGATTTTCAACAAAAGTACTTATAATATTATCAAAGTTTGAAATACTAAGAGATACTTCATTAATTTTTCCATCACTACTAGTCTCAATACCAGTAAGCTCAACAGGAAAAGGTATATATTCAAAGTTATCATATTTCACTCTGTATACTGAATCACTTTGTAAGTCTCCAACAACCTCAGCAAACCTAAAAGGAACGTCAACAGGCCAAGATTGCCCAGCTCCTTGTCCTGTAGGATTACCGTTTGGGTTAGACGGGTACCACTCACCTGGATAATAGATAGAATATAGCCTGACTACAGGGTTCTGCGTAAAAGCATTTTTTTCTGCTATAAAAGGGGAATTTGCTATTGAACTTATAGTAGTAGTAGCAACGGTTGTATTACCTGAAAAAACGTTAGATTGGAAAGGAGTAGATGAACTATTAACAGCACCATTAGCACTAGTCGAAACGGTTATAACATCGTTTTTAATAGTTTCAGTGGTTCTAAACTCTCTCTGTACGTTATCAACTTTTACTTTAATTTGTTTTGCTACTAAATCCACATTTGCAATAGTAGCAGTTGTATCTGATGTTACTCCATATATAGTGTTACCAGTAACAAAACCTGCAGCACTTGCAACAGTTAGTATAAAATCATAGGTTCTTGCAGTAGGCATTAGTCGAAAACCTCATCTAAAGTGAAACTAACAGTGAAAAAGTTGTCCCTTAAATTAGAACTTGCACTTAAAACTTGTTGTACCTTAAGGGGTCCGCCAAATCTTACAGTAGCAGTTCCTGACTCACTTAAATGAGCTAAATCAAAGGTAAAAGATTCAAAATCTCCAGACCTAGCCTTAAAGAAATCATCAATAGCACGCTTACCTATGCCATGTAAGTTACTATATTTTATTTGAAATTGTCTTTTTGATCTACGCGATTTCAGTCTTCTCTTTTCATAACCTGCTTGACTAGAAAAAGTAGATACATCAAAAGCCGTGTCTATACTAAAGCCTTTATCAGGCTTTCTGTCTTCCATGGAAGTAAAACGATCAATAGTTTCTGTAGTACCTTGAATTACTCTTAAACTTAAAACATCTGCAACAGCAGATGAGCCTAAAGCACCTCCACCTACTTTTGTAGGAGCACTAACGGGTAATTGGGCACCAGCACCTCTATAAAGTGCTTTTGCAGCGAATCTTATACCATCAAGCTTACCATTAAAAAACTCACTGTTATTAAAAGCTCCCACATTTGCATTTGCAGAAGGACTAGCGGCTCCATCTGCAACAGATGTTCCCACTCTTACACCGTTTACATATAAATTAATTTCATTACCTGCTTGAAATATACTTACAGCTACATGAGCGTAGGTATCTTGAGATATAGTGCCTCCATAAGCTTCTCTAATAACTCCACTATCTTTACTTACAAAACCCATACTATTATTAGAACCAACAAATCTTAGAACATAGTAGTTATCATTGTTTTGAAATCTTGAAAAAATAGTAGCATTTGCAGAAAGTGAGTCTAATCTTGCGTGCGCTTCAATAGTAGCATCTCTATCATGTATATTAAAATGATTAAAATTACCGTAATCTAATTGATGGCTAGAACCATTCAAATCAATGCTTTTTGATCCAAATTTCTCAGTATCTGAAAAGGTCTTACTAGTTGAATTTAAATCTGTCTGCCCATTATCGGATTCATCAGTTGCATTACTACTTTCAAAGTTTAAAAGAAGTTTAGTAGCAGTGTTATCGCCAATATCGATTCCTTGAGTACCGTATACAACACTAGGAAAAGTAAAGTCACTGGAATCCTGTATAATACCACTTATTGCTACAAAAATACTATCAGCTGATACTACATTAGAAGTAACTGGTAAAGCAAAAGATACAGTATTAGAATTTATTAAAAAAGTGTTACTATCATTTATTACAGGAGTTGTATTATTATAATTTACAGTTCCTGTTAGTTCAACTTTTCGAGATACTCTAAATCTTGCAGGTAAGCTAATTGTTTTTATCACTAGAGAGCTAGCATTAGGCGCTGCAACAAAATTTACAGTTCCTCCACTACTACTTAGACTATACTGATCGGTAGGAATCGTAATACCATCATCTGTTATAAAAACTTCACCTGTATTTACAGCGGCAGCACTGATATTAAAAGCTGTTCTTGTAGCTCCTGTATTGCTAAAGGAGTCAGTGCTAATAATTGCGAATTCAGTAACATTTGCTTTTGCATCATTAGGATACGTAGCCATTAAGCTCCCCCTCTCAAGGATTTTCTAATCGGTCCATTGTTTCTCAAGTCTCTAGTTACTACATCAATTACAATTTTATCAACATCTATATTTGGTGTTGCACTAGTTGCTTCTTGAGGAGTTCCCTCATTGTTAATATTAACACTAATTGGGGGCATACCACCAGCATTCATTTGCTGCATTGCGGGTAGACCAGCTGCGTTTACAGCTTTACGTTGCATCACAAATTCACCTGGTTCTAACAGGGCAGGTACTCTGTCACGAGGCGATGCACCAGCACTTCCTCCAGCTGCCATACCTCTAACTCCGGGAACTCGTCCTCCAGATGCTATATATAGACCGCTACCCATTCCTCCAAAAAAACTACTCGCAGAAGCCGCACTACTCATAGTACTAGCTTGTGAGATCGTGCTACCCCCAAGTAATTTACCAGCAAAGTCAAACAGTCCTCCACCACCGCCAGATCCTGTTAGTCCTTTAAATATACTACTTACTGTATCACCTAGACCTCCAAAAACATTTGATGCCTTTTGTCCAAATGATTCTAATAAACCACTTAAGCTGAAACTTGAATTTTTTATTTCACCTTGTAGTCCAACAAATTCATTTGCTGCTTCATTAGGGTCTAATCCCAGTTCTTTAAATAAATCCTTAGTGCTTGATACAGTACTCATTGTTACAGGAACTTTACCTCCTTCAAGCACGACTTGATCTATTCCCTTTTGTTCTTGACCAAAAAGTCCTCCAATGGCTTCGTCTATAAAATTATTCATAGGCTCAATTAGGGTGCGTTCTAACACTTTAACTCTAATGCCCTCCATAATTCCGCCAAGCATGTCTTTAAAACCTTGTTTAAAGTTTTCTGTTGTTAATGTTCCCTCTGATATTGCTTTAAATAAATCTTGTATACTTCCACCTATTTGATTTTTTAGCACTCCTGAAATATCATTAGCAAGATTTCTCATTAGATTTTGCTCTCGCTCTAGTGCCTCGTTTCGCTGATTAGCTATTTGAACTACTTTAGCCTTTTCATCTTCAAGAGCAGCCATTTTTGACTTTAATATTTCTTCTATTTTATCTTCTTCAAGTCCTAAACCTTCTAACTTTTTCCTAATAATAGCTGATTGTGTTATCAATTCAAACTGAGCTGCATCTTGTTTATCTTGCCTTAGTTCAGTTTCTTTTTTTATTAAGTCATCTAATAATTTTAGTGAATCTTTGTTTTGTGTACCTCTTAACGCCAAATCACTTTGTTTAGCTTGGCTTGCACCTATATTGATCCCAGCTTGGTTCGTTACATTTGCTCTTCT
>Ga0209336_10000094_pt1 | contig 40746 bp, 39 predicted proteins | sample LinPmetageLP32_FD_184042 | JGI IMG/M metagenome (GOLD analysis project Ga0209336, IMG submission 184042) | Marine viral communities from the Pacific Ocean - LP-32 (SPAdes) (version 2) | ecosystem: Environmental > Aquatic > Marine > Oceanic | place: Pacific Ocean | collected 2009-08-23
CTAAATCGCCTGTCACTTTCTTTTGTTCAAGTAAAAAGTCAATAGGGCGAAACTCCGGCCACAACGCCTTTAATTTTTCCGGCTCATGCTTTGACTCATCCCAATTGGGAATCGCAGACCATGTTTTACTTTTCCACTGTGAGTTTTCTAACATTTCTGTGTGGTACAGGTCAGCCATACTCATTGGTGTACCAACACAATACAGATATGCACCGGGGTCAAGCATAGGCATAACAACTTTACGAAGCCAATGCCTTAACTGCTCATTGTTAAGTTCTTTTTTAGCATCAAGAAGTACATCGTCAAGTGCTACTACTGCTGGATGGTCGCCACGAATTGCACTGCCAACAGAAGAGCAACGAATAACTGCTCCATTGTTTAGCCATAGTTCTTTTTTGCCGCCTTTTTTAGGGTCAATGTATCTTGCGAGTTCTTTGTGGCTTGTTAAATCCTTACGGATTTCTGCCAGCCGACGAACTGCCGTATCTTGGCTTGCACTAAACAACCAAATGTCCATAGGTTTGCCATTGAATTTTTGAAACAGGCTCATGTGAAGTAGTTTTACGCCAAGAGTAGTTGATTTACTGTGACTTCTTGGAGCGATAATACATACACGATGTACATGGGCATCTTTTCTGTCACTGTAAATGTCCATCCATTCACCGATATGGTCGCCCCAAGCATAACCAAGCCAGCGATAAAAATACTGAACATCGTTTCTTGCTCTTTCAAACGCTAATGCTTGTTTAATCCTTGACATTTGGCATCACATACATTCTAATCGGAAAGTTCCAGTAAATATCGACTCTTATGTTCATAATCTCACCAAGGGCGCAAAGCGCGTAAGTTGCAGTATGGACAAATCCTCGTAAAAGCCTTTGCTTGAGAAAGTGATTTACTTTCCCACCCGCAGGCATCACAAACTACATGTTCACGCTTCATTTCTAATCACCCTTAAACAGCCGCAGTACACCATTTTTTTTTGTTTCTTGCACCATTTTTTATGAGAAGTATAACGGGAATAACAACGGTGTCCACACGCTTGACATTCTCGGTATTTTTTTACTTGGGGGTTTGTCAATGTTCACCCTCCACCGGAGCGAAAAGTGTACCAACAAGTCCTTTGTCCTTGTCAATAAAGTGTGCAGACAACCCAGCGATGCTTGTTGTGTAGCCCTGTCGAGCATGGTACCTATCGTGACCTGCAAGACTTGGAAGTTGAACAATAAGGCATCCTTTGCTTTCCAAGACTTTGCGATGGTGCAAATGACCATGGAACCATGTGTGGTGTTTGCATTGGCCCCATAACTCGCGTTGCTCACAGGACATTAACTCTTCGAGGTTTCTTGCCCCGTCACCGTGAATAAACCCTAACAAGTTGTTTCCATAGTGTACATATTGACGAGTGGAAGGACTAACAATAACCTTACAGTCCTCGGTGTTTTCATAAACAGCAGATAAGTACATCATCAATGCAATTGCACTCATGCGGTCGTGATTTCCGGGCATAAAGACAACTTCAACAGGAGCCACTTGTCTTAGCAACTCAATATGTTCACGAGCCATTCTGCAACCCGTCATAAGGATTTCAGCAGGACTACCACACATATCTTGCGGAGTACCTTTGGTTGTCGTTCCTAAGTCGTTGTCAACATGGAACCAATCACTACCGGTAGCCATAATAATTTTTTCCGGTCTGCTTGGTAGTCTGCAAATTAACTCTTGTGTTTTTTCCATCAATCGCTTTCTTGCTTCTTCAAAGTTGTATGTTTCACCAACCTCATCTGCCCAGCCATATTTACCCCAATGAAAGTCAGTAGGACTAATAACAAGGGCATACTCAAGGGAATCCTCGACCATTGTCATTTGTTGTGTTTTAACTGGTGCTTCTGCTACAAGACCTTTAAACTCGTTAAGTATGTGTTCTTCAAACAAATCAAACTTTTCGGCAGACTTTTCAATAGCCTTCCATTTCCTTTCTTGAAATGACTTGTGAAATGTATTCTTTTGTCGTAAAAGTAAATCATCAACAAGAGTATCGGTACTGCTTTCTTTGATTTCTTCGTCAGTGAACGGTGACATATTGTGTGACCAATTGTGTTTGCGACGATACTCACCAAACCACATTTCCGAAAACTCATGCTCTCGACAAATTTGCTTGCCCGATTCTGCTTTTCCAACCATGTTGCTATATGCTTCTTTCATAGCCCTATGTTGCTCACCGGAAATTATGACTACTTTGCCAGCCACAGACAAAAAAGTATGGTATTCGTCCTTTTCTGCATCATAATGATAGGTATTTGTTTCAACACTTTGTTGTGGTGGGTTCTTTTTTGGTCTTGAAGGGATTTTGTTTTCATTCTTGTATCGGTAAATTGACATTTCCCAACCCTTGACTGATTTTTTGCCATCAAGGTCGTTTAATTTGCGAGCCAAAGCCAAAATTGGTTGGTCGTTGGTAAAATGCTCGGCAATTAAGTCCCGTCCGTACTCCGGTTTGGCTCTCATCAATCCTACCCATGTATGAACCCTTTATGAACCTTTATCTTTTTATTATTTGCATCCACACAAAAAGAATAAAACAATGCACTGAAAGGCCAAACCAGTTATTCTTTTATTGTTTCATAGGGATTTATTGCCCCCTCCTTCTAAGTTAAGATTAGAGGTTAATACTACTTTTTCTAAAACCTCTTAGAAAGAAAAAAAGAATAAACAAAAACCGTTATACTGCTCCAAAGATAATTCTTTTTGTAAAAAACAAAACAAAAAAAAGAAAAAATCGCTACCTTCATAAAACATCTCACATCTCCACAACAACATGGGTATCTTCGATAGGTTCCGCCGCCAACCCGTGACTGCGGAGCAAAAACCTCGCCGAGTAGGTTCAAATGTTTCTCTTTCAGTTGCCGCCGGACTACCTAACATCTTTGAAGAAACAGAAAAGTTCCAAAACGATACCAACTTCATTAACAAATTTGACCTGTACGATAATATGGTCAAATTAGACCCCGAATTGAACGGTGCAGTACGAAGCGTAGCCCTCACTGCTAACAACTACCGCATTGACTACAAGAAGGCTAAGAACGCCGCTATTCGCAACGCCATAGAAGAGTTGGTCGAACACCGTGACTTTGACGACTTTCTTATCAATGCAGTAAGAAACTTACAAGTGTATGGCAACGACATAAGCAAACTTGTAGGAAAGACCGGAGTTGGTATCACCAACATTCAAAGCCTACCTATTCGACAAGTCACAATTGTTGACAACCGAGGCAAGAACGGTATGCCTTTTACAGCCGATACCAACAGCCCAATTATGACAAATGACTTTTACATTCTCCGAGAACAAGGCATTGATACTATGGTATTCCCCCGCTCGGAAATCCTTCACTTCCGAACTGATTTCAAAAGCAATTGGTTTGAAGATACAAAACTGCGACAAACCTACGGTGTGTGGGGTCAATCTCGTTTTTCTTCTCTTGAACAAGTTGTAAGGGTAAAGTACAATACCATGAATAACCGTATTGCACTTGAAGATGTTCTCACTAAGCAATTTATCACTATTGATAAATCCGCTATTGAACACATCACTGACCCTAATGAACAGGAAGAGCGACTTGGTATTATTATGGATGAAGTTATCAAGTTGTTTGAAGGACTTAGAGGCGACCAAATGCCAATCCTACCTTCGTATGTTTCACTTCACCATGTTGACCTTAAGAATACAATTCCCGACAACAGCAACTTTCTTGATACGGTAGGTGCCAATGTAGCGGCTGTACTGCATGTTCCTCGTGTTGCCGCAGGGCAAGAGAAGGGAAGTACCTTTGCGGCCACCTACAACGCTAATATGTGGGCTAACACAGCAATTGCTCGCTTGCAGTCAATTGTCAAACAAGGAATTATGGCATTGTTTTCAAAACAACTTGAACTCAAGGGCATTCGACACACTAAGAAAGACTTGCCGGAGTTTATTTTTGAACCTATCGCAGAAGAATCACCAATGGACTCTATGAAGCGAGCGGTTCTTGGATGGCAAGCAGGGATGCTAACACTTAATGAGTCACTCGAAATAGTTGGACTACAACCGGCGGAAGACGGCACTATGCGAAACGACAAGAGCAAAGCAAAACTTGGAGAATTGCCACGAACAAACCAACAGGAAGGGAACAAAAATGAAGACGAATAAATCATTTAATGACAAAATGGTATCAAAAACAGTATTGCCTACAATTTATTTGTGGTTGCTTGCATCCGGTGCGGTAGTTGCTATGGGTATATGGAAACCAAGCGTAGTGCTTGAAAATCTTGACGGTTTTATCGCACTTATTGCTATTATTAGTGGTGTTGCCGCACCTGCACTAAGCACAGTGTTGCGTATGTGGGAAAACGAACAGCAAGTTGAAATCGACAACATTCCAACAGAACTTAAGCATGAGCGTGAAAGAGATGCTGACCAACATGAACACCGAATGGTTATGGAAAAATCCGCTCAAACCCATGTACACGAAGTACGCAAGCACAAAGTTGGCATGGGTAAGAAATGATTGTTAAGTATCTTTCTCGCTTGGAACTTCAAGATTTGTGGGAAAATACTTTGCCTTTGCCAAGTGACAAAGGCTATCCGGAAATCTTTGACCTTATGCAGTATTGGGTTCTTTTTGTAAGAGATAGTCCAATTGCCTATACCGGTTCGTTGATGTTTGACAATTTTGCCTTTGTCGGAAACACTTATGTAAAAAAAAGATACCGGAAAAATAAATATCATCCGTTTTTACTTAGTGAACGAAACAACTCCAAAATGCTTAAAAAAATGCCAAAAATCACAATTCTTAATCCCATAGAAGAAAGCAAAATGCAGTCGCTTGTTAAGACTGTTTTACATCTTGGCTACTACAAAGTATATTCGTACTATGATGTGCAAGATGTTATGTCGCTATCACTGTATGAAGACATTTTAAACGAATCTCAAGAAATTTGGCGAATGGATTAAAAGACACTCGACCCGTCGCATGAACATGCCCGATGTTCAGCAAGGTGAGTCGAAAGACGATTATTTGGATAGGTGCATGGGCGATTCAAAAATGGTTGATGAGTTCGGAAACCCTGCTCAAAGGGCCGCAGTGTGCAATACTTACTTTGAAGACAAGAAAGGTTTAGAGGCTTCTTACGAGTACAAAGACGAAGATGAAGAAACCGTCGAAGCCGCAGAATACAAAGGCAAAAAAGTCACACTCAATAAACCATTCCGTACTCAAGGCGGGCCTAAAAAATTCGCAGTCTATGTACAAAATGGTGCAGGTCGAGTAGTCATTGTACGCTTTGGCGACCCTAACATGGAAATTAAGCGTGACGACCCCAAGCGGCGCAAAGCATTCCGTGACCGACACTCTTGCTCCGAAAAGAAAGACCGTACTACACCGGGCTATTGGTCTTGCCGACAATGGTCAACAAACAAAGTCGAAGCATCCTATGACGAACTATGGTCTTCTAACGAAGGAGAAATCATAGAAGGTATTGAAGAAGCAGAAGACAAACCTTGTTGCGGAGAGTGTGCTGAACACGCAGAAGCCGCAGAACCAACACCAAAAGAAGGTGAAACGCACGACTCCTATATGTCCCGTTGCCAAGAGGCAGGGTACAGCGAAGAGCAGTGTATGGCCGCACACAAAGGTCACAAGTTCCAAGAAGCAAAAAAAGACGATAAGGAAAATACTTATGCTTCTGCTTGTCCTATTGGTGAAGAAATGGTTGCTGGGACTTGCCAACCTGTCAATGTCACAATGGAGTTATCTGTCGATGAAGTTATTGCTAAAGTCGAAGCATCAACAGGCAAAAACATTCTTGAAATCAAAGGTGTGGCATTCCACGAAGGCTACAACAAAAACAAATGGGCTATTACAAAGCGTGGTGCAGAAAAGGTTCTTGAGCAAATGATTGGCTCCGACTTAACACTTAATCACCCCAAGGCTAAAGATATTGGATTTGAACGCAACATGGATGGTGGCGTTGACGAAGCAAATGTAGGAAAAGTTATTTCCGCAACAATAAGTTATCCCGACAACGAGAAGTATGAGGTAAAGTACGCCGCTCATGTTTATCGAGAAGAACTCTTTGAGGCTCTTGAATCCGGATTATGGCTTAAACCCGAATACGGTGTAAGTATTGGTGGCTACGGTATTCCTATTGCCGCAAATGAAAACGGCATGGTTTTTGATAAGGACTTTACATTTGACCACTTGGCAATAGTTCATAAGCCAGCGTACAACCGTGCAACGATAGAGTCAGTTAAGAAGGTTGAAGAAAATGCAAAAGCAAAACATGGTGGGCAACACGGCAAACCCGGAAAGAACGACCCAAGAAAAACTCCTGCTAAACCCGATGAGCGACGAAAAGGCTCTAAGAAAAACCCACCCGGCTCCGCAAAAAAACCTAATTCAAAAATTGTTGTTTCGCCAGCAACTCGCAAAACACTTCAAAACAAAATGCAAGAGCATAACAAAAAGGGCAAAGGGTCAAAGGCATCTATGGGCGCACTTCTCACTGTGTTCCGTCGTGGTGCTGGTGCTTTTAGCACAAGCCACGCACCCAATATGTCAAGAAATGGCTGGGGAGTCGCAAGAGTCAACGCTTTCCTGCATCTCCTTCGTACCGGAAGACCATCTAATCCCAACTACAAGCAAGACAATGACTTACTTCCCAAAGGACATTCTCGTAGTAAAAGAACTGCTTCCACAGAAGAAACCTTGATAAGTCAAACCGCATCTTCGACAGAATACCGAAAGGGGATAACAAATATGTCCGATGAAGAAAATATCACCGAAACTCTCGTAGCAAACGAGATGGAAGACTTACAAGCCCAACTTGTTCTTGCCCGTGCTGAACTTGAAGAAATGAAGGCAATTGAAATGGCTAAGGCAGAAGAAGACCGACAAGAACTTGTCACCACTGCTTCCGAACTTGGTCTTAAAGGTCACGAAGACCTTTCTTCAACTACGCTAACTTCCCTTATTGCATCTTGGAAGGAAACACACAAGGAACCTGTGGTCGATATGGCCCCAGCAGTCCCAGCATCCGAATCAGCCGTCGCTTCCGAAGAAGTTAAAACCGCTGAACCTGTGGTCGCCAACTACCTAAACGGTAAGATGGTTGAAACCCCACAAACTCTTTACGCACAAGCATGGAATGCTTGGGCATCATCTTGGAACAAGACTCTAAGTGGTGGCGAGCGTAAGGATGAGCGTGTTTGCGCTCCAAACTTTGAAGAAATGAAGGAGATGATTTGAATGGTAGCATTTACAGGAAACGATACACGAAACGCAACTTTGAAAAATGCAAACACTGTTAGCGGTGTTGGTATTCTTCTCGCAAAAGACGGAACAGCAAACAAGGTTCAACTTGGAGCCGCAACCGATGTGCCTTTGGGTGTTTCGGCAGGCGAGTCCAGCCGTGACGCTGACCAAGTTCTTGAAACCGCAGGCGCAACCTGCTCTTACTTCCCAATGGGCGGTGTGCAAATGATTGCCGCTCTTGCAGAAACTTACACCACCGGACAACTTGTGTACCTAAAGGGTGCTGGCCGAGTCGGTGGAACCGCAGGCTCCGATAAACTTGTCGGCGTTTATGTCGGTGAAGGCGAAGTCGTTGGAACGGCTGGCCTCCTAATTCCAGTCAACACCACGCAGTGTGCAACGGCTTGATAACAAAAAATGGAAGTGAATGAAATGGCTAACGAATCCCTCGAACAAATTATGAACGCATCTGCCGCCGCTGGGCCTTTTGGTACCGGTGACGCAGTTCTTGAACAAACCCTCCGTGACTTTATCCAACTACAATCCACTCGAATTGCAGTCGGAACACAACTTGTCGGAACCCGCACTGTCCCTTGGCTTGAGTTCAAGTGGTACACTGGCGTTGAAGGTACTTTCTCCTACCCATTGGATGATGCCGCAACTGTTGACCCAACCAAGATTGGAACTTCCAACTACACCGTGAAGTTGCAGAAGGGTCAAGGCCGCTGTGTTTTCCTCGACACTGTGCGACTCCGTGGCGAATCCTTTGAGAACATTGACCGACAACAAATGGCTATTGTCCGTGGACGAGCCGATGTTATCGACAACAACATTCTTTCCACCATCCACAGTGGTGCTGGACAAACCCAAGCCGCAACCGCAACCTTCGGTGCCGCTACTGCTGATGAAGAAGGCGACCTCTTGAAGACCATGGACAAAATCTTCGCAAACGCTCGTGTTTCCGGAGATGAAGCGATGGCTCTTGTGCTACCTGCTTCAACCCGCAGTGCCCTCTTGAACACCCAACTTTACGGAAATGTCGTGGAGTCCCTTCAAGACCACATGCGCCGAATCGCTTCTATGAGCATTTACTACACCCGTGACTTTACGGGCGGTAAGTCCTTGCTTCCAACAGATGCTACCGGTGCTATCGAAGACGACGCTCTCTTGCTCATTCCGGGCGCAGAAACAGGCGAGTTCTTCCAATACAACGGTGCTGGCTACCAAGAAACTGAATTGACTCGCCTACCGGGCGTTGGATTCGATTGGCTCTTGACTGGCTACATGGGTAGTATTGTCCATCAGCATCAAGACGGTGCCGCATCCGGCAAGTCAAACCGAATTGCTAAGATTACAGGCGTAGTTTGAGGTGATTTAGTTGGCACAGAACCGCAAATTCCAAGACTTTGTTGAATCAAAGTATGTCGCACCCGGCGGCATCGCAACTGGCGACCTTGCAGACCTTGCAGTTAGCACTGGAAAAATTGCTAACGATGCAGTAGTTGACTCCAAAATTGGCGGACTTTTGATGCAAACTCAAAAGTACATCTATGATGGCTCAAGCAAAACCACAGGAGCAAAGACTCTTGTTGGCCCATCCGGAGCGCAACAACTACCTGCTGGTGCAATTGTCCACTCGTTTATGATTAACCCACAGCCAGCATTTGCCTCTTCCGGCAGTGCTACAATTGCTTTGGGAATCACAGGTGGTGCTTCAAACTTTTTGGGAGCCACAGCATTTGACAACGCCGCACTCGTGCAGGCTTCTTCTCACTTCCGTCACCCAGCCACATCTTCTATCATTGGAGGCGCAACAAATGTTTTGTTGACAATTGGCGGAGCCGCTATCACCGATGGTGCTTGTGAAGTCTTTATCTCCTTTATGATTCCTGCTTGAGGTGATTCACCTTGAGCGAATCAATTAAAGAATGGACAGAACCGGATGGCTCAATCTATCGTCTTCGTGACGATGGTGACTATGATGTTATCCCTCCAAAGAAAGAGGTTAAGGCAAAGCCTAAACCCAAAGCGCAGAAGAGTAGTACAAAGAAGGGAAGCAAATGACTGAGCGTACAAAATTAGTTAAAAAACTTAACGATTTAGGCATTCCTGTACCAAAAGGTGCAAAACTTGCCGACCTTCAACACCGCCATGAACATTGGATGAGCGGCAGTGGTTGGCTTGTACGACTTGTTCGGCCACCTTCTCGCAAACCACAAAGTCCCGCAACACTTATTCCCGACCGAGAAACCTATTGGCTACCCGATTCAAGAATGGCTCGTGATATTGTTGAAACAAAACTTGTTTTTGTTTTAGGCCGCTCTTTATCTGCCCCAAAAGGTACACCTACAATTGAGGTACCGGAAGACTATAACGACAGATGGCCTGTGAACGAAGTAGGTGAAGAAGAGTGACAGTCACTACCGACAACATTCGAGATTTACTTAATCGACCCCGTGGCCTTAACGAAGGTACTATCACCGAGTACATTTCTATGAGAACAGAACAAGTCAACAAGTCCGCAAGAAATAACAAGTTTCTTGCAGAAGACTCAATCAATGTGGTCACAACCGCACAAAAAGAAGCCTGTATTAAGGCTCTTGTATCAAGCGACTGTTTGCAGGTTATGATTGATACGCTACCTTCTTATGTCAACGAAAGTGAAAGAAAAGAGCAAGATATTCGTTTGACCGCACAACTTAGAGGATTTACTCAAAGAGGAAACGATTTGCTCGCTCTCATTTCGGAAAAAGGCGGAACGGCTGTTAAAGTCACTTCAACCAAAACGAAGTTAGAGTGAGTATTATGGCAACAATAAAGTGGCTTGGAGGAAGTAGCACTGCTTCTGCAACTGCGGCTAACTGGAAAGGTGGTTCAGTACCCGGTGCTAACGATGTTGCCCTTTTTGACAACGAAGGTTTGGCAGACTGCGCTTGGACTTTAACAAGCAGTGGAAGTCTTACTGTTTCGGAAATAGTCATTGAATCAAATTTTGACCATCAAGTTATTTTAAACGCTATACCATTCGTAAAAGGGTTGTACCTAAACGGTATTTTAAACGCAGGTTCGGCAGGAACAATTGTATTCCAACATGGTGCATCTCCTAATTTTTTTGGCACATACAAAACATACAATGAAAGATTTATACTGATTGACTCAAACGCATCTTATGTAGGTGATGTGACTTTTTCTCTTGAAGGAAGTGCATCACCATTAACAAAGTTTGATGATGGAAACCACCCTATTGTGCGATTGACAGGTGGCAAATTTGCTCCCGATTATGTTGCTCCAACATCAACAAGTGGCAAGGCAACATTTACATCATTTACAATCGCGTCGGGTGTGAACTTTCTTCCGGATGGCGCATTAGTGGATAATGATAGGCTAAAAGTATTTTCTTTTGATGCAGTCACAATGACTGATGCTACAACAGTTGACTTTGGTCTTTCGACAGTTGAGTTCACAGCCACCAGTAGTGGCATACAACTACCTGTGGAAGGCGCAACAGGTTATCCTGCTACATTCTTACCTTACTACCGAAAGGTAGTGCTAAAGGCTAACACAGCAGGTCATAAAATCTTAATGGCTGACAACACATTTCTTAGTGTGGAAGAGTTGGAAATACAAGACGGTGTTATGTTTCTTGGGCCACAAACGGCGACTGCACAAGGAGCGGATATTCGCTCAATGAAAACCCCTGTGATTCGTGGAACTTGGTCGTTTTCCCAAATATCAGCAGGTGTGTATCGAAGCCCAAGACACGCTTCCGGGCCAATGCCAAAGGTCAACGGCAATTTTCATATCACAGGTAAATTAGATGTTGATGGTCTTATTGACCCAACAGGACTTGAATTAAACCCACAAGGTTCTAATCCGGGTGGTACAGCGGCAAATACTCTTTGGCTCAACAGTGGTGACAGCAACAAACTCTATCACGGGTCAAGCGAGGTAGGTGGTGGTGGCGGTGGTATCACAGCACTCACAGGAGAGGTCACGGCGAGCGGCTCCGGCTCAGTAGCGGCTACTATTGCTAACTCCGCAGTAGTTGCTGATAAATTAGCCAGCAACGCTGTCACTACTGCAAAGATAAACGCTGATGCTGTGACGAATGCTAAAATTGCTGATGATGCGGTTGACACAGAAAATATCGCTGATGATGCAATCACAGCCGCACTTATTGATAATGGGGCAGTAGGCACAGCGGCTATTGCTAACGATGCTGTCACAGAAGACAAGTTAGCCAACTCACTACTGGCTGAAATTGATGCCAATACAGCCAAGACTGGTATTACCTCCGGCCAAGCAACTGCTATCACGGCTAATACAGCAAAGGTCACTAACGCTACACACAGCGGAGAAGTCACAGGGGCAACTGCGCTCACTATCGCTGACAATGTGGTTGACGAAGCAAACCTCAAGGTATCAAATACCCCTACTAACGGCTACGCTCTTACAGCGCAAAGTGGAGCAAGTGGTGGTTTGACTTGGGCCGCTATGAGTGGTGGCGCACCTGCCCTTCAATACCTAAGACTCTTTATGAAAAACCTAAGTGGCAACGCCAACAACTACACGGCTACTGGCTCCTATCAAATTTTAGACATAGCCAACACATCAAATTGGGGAGAATCGACTACTGGAACTCATAACGACATAACAGTGACAAACGCTTCCAGTGACCACATAGTTCTCGGTGCAGGTGGGCTTTATCACATTATTGTGACTATGGAGTTCTTCCCTGTTAGCGGAGTCACCAGCCGTGATATGTGGATGGTTGTTAGTACCGACACATCAAGCACGGGACAATTAGGAAATGCTCGAAGTCAAAATGGTGTTGACAACCTAAAACTACAACACAGCACTTATCACGAAGTTGCTTCGGGAGGCAGTGACGACGAGATTTATTTTTCAATCCGTTCTAATTCAAACAACAGCAACATTATTGCATTTACTGACCACCGAAGCACCATCCATGTCACCCGTGTAGGAGATTCGACAGTATGACACTACAAACAAAATTAGAAATAAGATTTCCCGACCATGATTGGTCACACATGGTCGAAGACTCGTGCTTTATTATGAGCAAGGGAGTGTATTGGATTAAGCAAAGTGCTTGGTACAATGACCTTCCTCAATGGACTTCGGATGAAATTAAAGCATTTTTGGAGAGTTAAATATGGGAGAAAAAAGAAAGGGAAAAATAGTGTACCATCCTCCGGAAAGGTGCTATACCAATGTGAACATTGAAGAAACACCCCATGGCTACAAGATTTATCGGGTGGGCGAAACGCGACATTTTACCGTGATTCCGCTTTCAGCCGCAAAAGAAGTTCTATACAACAAAGGTGAATAAAATGGATATTGAAATGATTATACTAATTGCCGCTATTGCAGTGGGTCTTGGGCTTGCTGGCTACCGCACATACAAAAAATTGATGGCTGATGGCAAGATAACCCTTGACGAAGTTATGGACTTGGCTGACGACCTAAAAGATATTGCCTCAAAACTACCTTCCCTATCTTCGATTAAGAAGATGAAAAAAGCGGAGTTGATTGAACTTGCTAACGAAAACGGTCTTGCCGTTGACGGAACAAAAGCAGACCTCATTTCCCGTCTTAAAGACGCAAAGCAGGTGATTGAGGATGAACAACAATCTTGAAGAACGAGTCGAGTCTTTAGACGACCGAGTGGAATTGCTTGAAAAAGCAGTGTTTGAGTTATCCCTTATGGCAAAGTATCTCAAGTACGCATTCTTTGCTATGCTTGCTTCACTTGGCGTTGATGTACAGGGGTTGATGTGATGGTGTACTACTGTTCAACAGCCGATGTAGGCTCTCGACTTGCCCTTGATAGCGCACAGCGCACAAGAGCCGGAAGTCGTTTGACGGGTGCTATCCGTCGAGCCACGATTGACATTGACCAAATGTATCGTGACTACGGTCGAGATGCCCCTACAAAATCTATCAAGGAAACCACCTTAAGCGGCTCTATTTCTGCCGGTGCTACCACAGTGACCCTAACAAGCGGAACGGGCTTTAGCAACGCTGGAAATGGCAATATAGACGGTGATTCGTTTGCATGGACGGGTAAATCCACCAACGACCTTACAGGAGTCACAGGAATTTCTTTTGACCACGCCTCCGGAGTCACAGTACAAGAAGGAGAATTTGCTCATGTTATTCGTGAGATTTGTGCAGACATAGCGGCCTCATACTATTTTGAAGACGAAGCCGTTTTCCAAACCGCAAGCAAAGATGGAACTATCCGAGGAAACAACCTTCGTGAGCGTGGCATGAATAATCTCAAGCGACTTGCTCATTTAGGAAGTGTTGACTAATGGCATCGGCTAATTTTAGTATATCCCCAAGAAAAGATTCTGCGGGCAATATGATTGTTATTGACAACGCCTCCTTTAACCGGGCGTTTAGGAAACTCAAAAACGACACAGGACAAGCCATGTGGGAAGCGGCAGGTAAGACGCTTTCCGATGTAAAAGAACACACATACCGATACCTGCGAGGGTTTGAAGGAATGTACCCCGGATTGGCGACAAAAGTTGCTAATTCACTTGCTTATGACAGGGGTGGAAGAGGTGATGTTTATGGTGCAGATAATCCACAAGTCGATGCTATTTTTGGTAGTCGTGGCCCAAACGGAAGGAGTGGTGAAATTGGTGCGGGTGTACACACAGACCCCGACGATACAGAAGGCACCTACAATATCGGTGCGGCTTTACAGGAAGGAAGAGATGCTGGCACCTATCCTTGGTTGAATAAAACAAGTAGGGGAGAGCATGGCGGTGCGATTGTACATGGAAGACAGGTTGGTACTATGAGTGGCAACAGTCCGTGGTATGGTCGTGGTGGTTCTTTTTACTTTTATGGTTATGCTAATCTTGACTATATCGGCGAAGGTATGAGAAAATTTGAGGCGAAGATTGAAGGTCGCCTCAATTCAAATCTAAAAAAGAGGTTGAGTTAAGATGGCAATAGCAACAAAAGAACAATTTTGGAACTACCGATTAAACGGTGAAGACCCTACGGCTCCTGTTGGAACTAACAACGGTACTTGGACTCGAAACAATAGCAACGGCAGTGCCGCTAATGACTATTGGGTGGTGACAAACAGCCAATACCATGTCGAACCTACTACCACGGCCTACACTATTTTTGCGGCAATAGAATACACAACCGCACCGGATAACGCCACGGTGTTATTGACACTTGACAACGGTACAAAGAAAGTTGAAGTCAAGGCTCTTGGTCAAAAAGTACAGTTGGTTGGAGCGACTACTGTCACGAGCGCAGACTTAGACATAAGCATGACAGAAGATAACCCTACTCCCCTTATTATGAGATTAACTCTTGACGAATCCGGCAACGCTCGTTTGTATTTTCGTGAATTGATAGAAGACGATGATGCACAAACAGCATACCTTTCTGTCGCAGGGGCCAGTAGTAGTGGTACTAAGACAATCAAGTGGGGCAACGGAACAGGAAATGTAAAATGGGCATCTGTTTATGCGACTGATATGGGGGCATTTGGCCCCGATGAATTAGCACCTTCCGATTTGACAACAGATACTTTAATTCGCATGGGTCTTTCCATAGTACAGGCACTACGCAACAGCAAACGAACCTACCTCAAAACACACTTGGACGACTCATCAATCAACTACGGATATGACATTTCAAACTCTATGCTATCCCGAACAATGCCACCATTTATCAATGTCATGCTACAACGACTATCCTCACCTACCTTTGCCGCTCTTGGTGGTGGTCGCATTGACCAAGACTACGATGTGTTAATTTATGTGACGAGTCGTGGCACAACATACGAAGATGCCTACCGACAGTGCCTCAATATCATTGGCGAGGTTTTCGATGAGTTGTACACCACAACCGGTCTTAATGGTACTACTGACAGTCTTGCTGAATATGACTTGGAACTTCAAGCAAAATTAGATGATGAAGTGACCATCTGTACTCATTTATTAACACTGACCTATATGCGACGCATAAATATGCGACACCGTTGAAACGCTTAAATAACAACTCACTACTGAAAAGATTATCGAGAAGGTGTTTTGAATGGCAGTCCAAGATATGAATAACCGATATGTAGCCGCAATTAAAGAAGCCGCTTATGGTACAACACCGAGCGGTACTTACTTTTTCGGTGAAATTGACGACGAATCAATCAAGCACACATACGATGTGATGCAAAGAGAAAACATGAACCGATACGGTGCTTCAAAGGCAAACACCGGAAAGGAGTACGGCGAAGGCGACATTAACATGGCCGTCCTTAATGACGATTTTACCGGTCTTGTCCTTCTCGGTCTTATGGGAACTGACACCATTGGTTCAGTAGCAAGCGGTCTTTACCCGCATACATTTACCGAAGCAGGAGCAGGTATCTCAATGAGCCTTGCCATCGCCCGTGAAGAAAAAATCCACTACTACGCCGGAGCAGTTGTTGAAAAGGTTAGCGTTAGTGCCGCAATCAACGAATACGCTATGATGAGCGCATCTTTTATGACTCAAGCAGAAGGAAGTCTTACCGCACTAACCAGTCTAAGCCCATCATTCCCCGATGATAAGGCCGCACTTTACTTTTCCGATGCTAAAGTTTTCTTTAACGCTGACTCAACAGCATCCGACGCAGTTAAGTCAATCTCTTTTGATATTGCACTAAACCGTGACGGAGATGCCGCCTGTGGTCTTGGCGACCGAACCTATGTTCGTGCCCCACCAGCACAGCGAAGAGAAATCACAGGAAGTATTGAGTTCAACCGAATCCTACACAGCGGAGCCGGAGCAAGCAACCCATCCTACGATTCCTTAGTTTCCGCAGATGGTCTTGAACTTTCCGGAAGTGGTGTTGAACTTAAGGTTCAATTTGGCTCCGAAAGCGTTGCTGACTTGTTGACCTTCAACTTTTACAAAATCCGATTTGAAGCACCCGACGCAAATGTTTCGGGTCGTGACACACAAACATTCACTGTGCCATTCGTCGCCCTTTTCAGTTCTAACGATAGCAAGATGATGGATATTGTCATGCGAAACGACAAGAACGCAGTCTATTGAGGTGATTTAATTGGCACATAATGGTGGAACCGTTATCGCTGATAAAACCCTCCTTGATGTTTTACAATTCACAGGAACCCCAGCGGTCGTACAGGCCGCACTTAGAGCCGCCATCGCAAATGACGATATTATCATTTCTTGCGACACGAGCAGAAAGAAAGATAGCAACGAAATTGTTTTAACCGTTGTTGCTATTATAGCATGAGAGTAGTATTCCCCCAAAGGAAAGAGAAGTGAAGAAAAAATGCCCGTACTAACAAAAGAATTTGAACTTGATGATGGAACAAAAATCACCGTGCGACAAGCCGGTGGTATGACCAAACTCCGAATTGAAAATATCCAAGCACAGGTCTTTCGTGACCACATGCACTTTGGACTTGACACTACCGATTGGACAGAAGAACAACAGAAACAATTCGCAAATGCCCTTGAAGAAAAAGGTGCTGGAATGGTTCACCAAATGGAGTCTTGGGTTCCACGAAGTATTATTTCCCCAAAAGATTTTGACATGGATTCTTTGACAAGCGAAGAACTGCGAATGATTCTTGGATTTGTTCGTGGTGACGACCCCGAAGGTGCAATCCCTTTGGACAATTCTTCCGAGTAGCCCCGACAATTTGCATGGCCTACAAGGGGGTCTTACCCTCGGACTTGTGGGAGAAATATGACTGCGAAGGCGGTCAAGACTTAATGATGATTGATTTGCTCGTAGCGATGGATATTCACGATAAGATTTCTTCGGCTACAACCAAGACAAAAGATGGCAACGCTATGGTCGCTCGTCGCAAGCAAAGACAGGAAAAACGAGAACTCTTAAGTGACGGTGGTGGGCTGGCTATGCTTAGGGGTCTTGGCGTCCCTATAGCGAAGCGTAGCGAGTGAAGGTGGAGAAATGATTGGCAACATTATTTTTTCCCTATCACCTATTATCGCTCTCTTTGCGATGGTCACTATGCTCGTTTTGCGGGCTGGTGCATCCCGTGTTTTCTTCGATGTAGTTGGGTCGTTCCAAGCCGACAGGCTGATTGGTGACGCCCAAGCAAAAATCACTGTGTTGCAGGGACTTATGCTCGATGGTTTGTCGGGTATCACCGAAGGTATCGGTGAAATGTCAGCCATGATGGACACCCTTGTTGACGGGACAGTTCCCCTTGCTCAAGAGATTGGAAACGCTCGGATTGAGTTCGAGAAGTTTGCTAATTTTGAAGGGGCGGAAGACCTACAACAACAAATTATCGACATTGGTGAGTCGTATGCTTTTACAGGCGACCAAGCACTCAAGGCTGGTGCTAAAATGGCACAACTGTCTGCCATCGTAGGTGGTGGCCCTGCTACTGCGGCGGCTACCGAAGTCGGTATTCAATTCGGTCTTATCGGTGGTATGGAAACAGAAGATGCCATGAAGAAAATGATTTCCCTACAACAGCAGACTGGCTTCATGTACGGGGAGTTGACCAAAAAACAATTCAACAGAATGACTGCCGAAGAAAAAGCGAATGTCGTTCGACAAAACAGCATTCGGATGCTCAACCAACTCAACACAATCGAAAACCGTTCAGCGGCTACCATGTCGCAAATAACCCATGTTATGAATCAATTCGCTTCGTCTGCTAAATTGGCTGGTGATGATGTGGCTTACATGGCCGCTATGTCCGCCACTTTAATTGAGGCTGGTGAAGAGCAAGGGAAGGCCGGTCGTGCCCTCAAGATGATGTATGCCCGTCTTGGTGCCGATACCGGAGGCAACGCAGAAATCCTTAGACAGTTCGGTATCGAAACAAAGGGTGCCAACGGTGCGTTGCGCTCCATGGAAGCAATCCTTCAAGATGTTGCCGACAGATACCACCAACTTGAAGATGCAGAAAAACTCACTATCGCCCAAGCAATCGCTGGCAACGACCACTATGTTCGTGCGATTAAGTTGTTTGAGAATCATTCCCGTGTTCTAAAATTAGACAGTGATGCCGTAGCAGAAAAAGATACGGCGCAAGAAGAATTGAACAAGCGCATGAAGGACAATGTGTTTTTGCTTGAACAACAACAAGCAAGACTTATCAACTCAAAGGCTCTCATTGGAAACGCATTCACCCCTGCCGTTATCCGTGCTACCAAGGCACAGGCAGACATGAACTTTACTTTTGCCCAAATGATTGAGGAAGGGACGGTTTATGGTCAAGTGATAGGGAAGTTGGCCCAACTACAACAGTTAGGGAAAACATACGCTCCGATAGCAGAAGCCTACCTAAACGCTTTGTCATTAAATGTTTCCCTAAAAACACAACAACAGATTCAACGGTCTTTGAACAACGAATCGTTGGTGCGGTCAAGTGCCTATGGCGCACAAGTAGGATTGGGCAAAATCACCTTACAACAACTTGACCGAGAACTTGGGTTGCAGGCCCAAAGCACTGCTTTACAAATCGCTTCTCTTGGGGTGAGCAACCAACAAAGCGAAGCACAATCGAGAATTGCCATGCTCAAGGGCACTGCGTTAGAAGGTGACTTTAAGGCACTACAAGCGGCTCGTGCAGTGACACAACAAAAAGTCACAGAACTACAAATTGAACAACAATCAGCCGCTATCAAATCAATTGCAGAAGCAAAAACCACTACGGCTACACAACAAAGAATTGCATTGGAAGACCAAGTTAGCACAGCAAAAATTGAACAACTGTCGAGGGTCACAGCAGAAGAACTTGCCCTAAAAAGAATTAACGCTGGACAATATAAAAAACTCACAACCGTGGAGGCTGTGTTGGGCAACGCAAGAGCAAGAGCGGGCATAGAAAAAGAATTAGAGAATAACGAAAACATACACGCTATGAAAAAGTTTAGCAACATAAAGCAAATCCTTCGCCTCGAAGAGCAACAGGAAATGAACGCTCAAACGCTCAACGCGATGACTGCGGCGCATACATTTGAAAAGGAAAAACAATTATCTGTTGAGCAAAAACTACTCCAAGTTCAAGACCAAATGATAGCCGATGAAGGAAGGTTGCTTCTTCTTGGGATGATGAACAGTGCCGATATTCAAGGCGACACAATGGCACACATGACCCTTGCCGCCGCAAAACAAAGGGTCAACGATGTGACCAAGATGAAGTCCAACACAGAAACCCAAAACGCCGCCATTATGAAGGCGATGAGTATTGCCGCAACACAATTGGCCGCAACCTACGGACTACAAGAAAAGGAGATAATGAAAATACTCCCTAAAATGAAGATGTTCGCACAAGGTTTGGCCGCAGTTCAAACCCAACAAGAATTAACCGTAGCATCGTCAATGAGATTTCAAAGTGCCCTAATGAAATCGTCTATGGGTCTTGGGATGCTTAGTATGGGATTCACCATGTTTAGCGATAGCGAAAAAGCCGCAAGAACAAGTATGATTTTGATGAACTTATCAATGCTTCCTGCTATTATCCAAATGGCGAGTATGACAAAGGGGGCGGCGGGTATGGCGGCGGGTATGGTGGGTATCACCACCACTACCACAGCGGCAACTGGGGCTTTGACAAGGTTCAAGGTAGCGATGATAAGCACAGGTGTTGGCGCAGTTGCGCTTGCGGCTGTTGCTCTTGGTGCTTGGTTCCTTGCAGGTAAGATGGGTTCCGACGAAGCAAACGAATCACTTGAAAAATACAACAGAACCTTTGGGTTCACACAAGAACTCTATGACAATATGCTTTCGGCGTATGAAGGCGTTGACATGACAAGAATCTTAGACGACCTTGGTATTGCCACAAGAGATATACAGGACACTCTTTCCGACATAGCAAACACCGAAGATGCCGCCCTTATTGCATCCTATGAAACAAAGTTAAAATTAGCCCAAGAAGAAAGAGATGTACTACTACAAATCAAGGCAATTAAAGGAGCGGAAATGCTACTCACCGACACGAACCAAGCCCAAGGTATATTCGACCAAGTGAAAGGGGCACAGGCAATCAATGATGAACTTAAAGAGGCGAAGGACAATTATGGCTTCTTCGACAAAGGAGTTCAAGCATTTACCTACCTCACTTCTATGGGAGATGAAGATTTGGCGAAAAGCCAAACGGTATTAGACATAGAGGCTATCGAACAAAATGCGGAAGATGCTTTTGCCGCTATACCCAAAGAGTTCCAAGGTGCTGTACAGGAAATGGCTCAAGAGGCTGATTCGATGGAAGACTTTTTGAGCAAACTTGCGGAGTTCGCAGACAGCACAGGTGGTGACTTCGGTCGAAACTTTGGCACGGGCATCCAAGAAAATATCATTGGCCCAATAGAAGCGGCAAAGGAAGCGGCGTTTGAGTTTAACAACGCCCGTGAAGAAATGTTCTTTGGGTTGTCTAAGGGCAACTTGACCGGAGATATGGTGAAGCAAGTAGTGAACAAGGGTGTGGAAACACTTATCAACACCACGGAAGTTATTATGACAAATAACTTTACAGGAATGACGACCACACAAGCCGCTAATGAAATCACAAAAGAAGTGATGAAGCAACTTGGAAGCCTTGGTTTGAATGTACAACAGGCATAGATAGAGAAGTGAGAGAAATGTCAAGAACAGCAACAAGCAAATACGGATTTTGGCTCGCAGGCTCCTACGAAGACTTTCTTGGGTCGAAGGTTATCACAGATGATAGCAACCAACCGTCAACGGCTGGAACCTACGATGCAACAAAAACACACCACGGAAACATTCTAAACGGCGAGGCGACAATCAATCCTCGATACCGATGGTCGATACGCGATAGAGCCAACAATAGTGAGTTCTCAGATTCGACCAACTACTTAGCCTCTAACGACGGCATTTTTCGCTGGGCTACCCTTGACCCTATTAGACTCGGAATGGGCGAGAAATGGGCTGGGAGAGCGCAGAATCAATACCCTAACACACTTGTCAACGCTAACCGTGTAAGATACAACAAAGCAGGCAATAATAACAGCGACGATTCGTACATGATTATGTCTTCGACTTACGATACCTCACAGCGATACTACATTCCTACCGGTGACACGGATTCAACCTTTGGTCGAACAACAAAATACGATTGGAATGGACGCAATTGGTTCAAATTGCAGTCCGGAAGAATCAGCAGTGGTACTCTCCCCGACTTCATGCAACACGCCCACCTAACAGGTTGTTGGATGGGTGAACGAATACAACCGAACGCATACAATGGTACTACTGGTGCCGAAGTTGCGGCCCATGTCAATAACCCCGAAGCCATATTCAAACCCATAAAAAGCAACGCCGGAAAACCATTTTTGTGTGTGACGACTTACCTCGCTGACGACACAGCAAACCAAATCAACAACTCGGCACCGAGCGGAGCGTTCCGACCGGTTATCGCATCTTCCAAGAATCTTAACAGCAAATCCACAGGTGATTTTTTCAGCATTCGCATGTGCAGTCAAGCGATGCTTGGCTTTGCTTCAAGCATACCCAACGAATCAACCGAGTCGGGAGCGCAGGTAAAATACAATTTGAAGATTGGGTTCCCCACTTCGACCTCCTTTGGCACTGCCGGTAGTGGCGGTGCTACGCCAGCAATCAATTGGACATTCATTCCCCACGCAGGAACAGGACTTAGTGAAAACGAAAACCTGTACCACTTAGATTGGATTGGTGGACAAGACCTTCGCAACCCAAACCTTGACCCGTGGTATGATTTGGAGTTCCGAATTGATTATGAAACGAATAAGTACAAGGTCTTCCACGAAGGCACAGAAGTCACAGCAACCAACGCAACCGGAGGTTCTTACTCTTCCGGCTATACTATGGCTAACAACACCGATACTTCTGCCGCATTCAAAGCGAGCGAACTGACCGGTTGGGAAATGTTCGTAGTACCCAACAGTAGTGCGAGCAATAAATGTGTAGTTGCGACCATGATTGACCGATGGGCCTTGATGCGCCCACTGACTGACTACACAACAGACGCCGCCCCTGTTGCATCCTTTACTTGCACCATGCCAACAAACGGAGTTAGTGCCGCCTCAATAACAATCCTTGACGACGACACAGAACAAAATCTAACACCGTGGTTTGTGAGCGACGAAATCACAGATTGGCGACTACTGATGTTCAACAACAATACCCACAGACCACTGTGGTGCGGCGTTATTGAATCGGTAAGTGTGACTCAATCCGCATCACAACGGTCAAGAGAAATACAAGTCCAAGCGAGGGATTCACTTTCCATCTTAGACCGTCAAATGTCCTCTTGGGAACTTGGGCAAATCGGTCTTGGCAACAGCGACCAAGTGCTTGCACGAAAAGAAGAGGTGGCTTTGCTATCCGATTCAATGTTTATGGGAGTAGCGCGATTGGAAGACTCAAATGCGACGATTGGATTTGAAGCATCGAGTGGCTACAAGGAATTAGAGGGACAGCGGACTCGACTCAACACTGCCCACCCAATTCAAATGTACAACAACGAAGATACCTATGGCCCGAACAATGTCGAACGGGACTACTACGGCTACGAAGTCGGCGGTATCAACCAATACACACAAAGCGGTGCAGACCACACAGAACTTATCTTGACCCATACCGGAACTTCCTACACCACAAGCAGTAGGCCCGATTTGATTTTCTTCGACAGCCATAACAAGACAACCGCAGTGGTAAGCACGGTCAACGCTACGGGACATTCTGCACCAATCACCAACTACGGACAGCGGTTGACAATCACTGGTCTAACCTATGTTCCCAACACGACAGCAACACTTGAAGGAATACAATCAACATACCCCCGAACAAACGGACAGTCGGGGTACTTAATTCTAAAGTTCACACAACGCCCAACACGGGCAGATGGTACAGGTCTTGACACGGGCGACTTTATCACTATACCGAGTACCGCAACAGGCATAGGAGTTTCCTACCGTGGTATGCACAAGATTTCTGCCACCGAAGAGTTCGGTGGTAAATTCTATGCTAAGACAGACTCGGTGCGTTCAGCATTTAGTACCGTCACGAGCAACACCGAGTTCACTATTGAAAAGGGAAAAATAACTTTGGCCGCAGAAGATTTGACGGCTCGTGACCAACACGCTGTTTGGATGAGGCAACTTCAAGAGTCGGCTTGGTTCCAAAGACACTTCGGCATCTATGGTAGGGATTTTACAGACGGAGGCACTACCCAAGAAGCATTCACAGCCAACGCTGGTACAATCAAAGTATCATCGTCTTTTATCGACAGTTCGACCAAGAATGGTGTAGGACAAATCAAAAACGCCGCAGGCTTCCATGACACATTTTCCTACGCAGGCTTCCTATCGCCAGCAGTGGATGGCAACCATTATCTCATCGGCGTTGAAGGTTTGTCTATTGACCACGAAAGCGGTGAAAACATATATACTCTTGACATATCCAAGGACTACAAACATATTTGGTTGCAGTGGGCCGACATGAGAAACAACGGTGACGCAAATGCTGATGGTGGGTTTAGGAAGAAGTCGTGGGGGCTTTTGAAGCCGGTACCGGACAACTACGATATTTCAATATCATTCACAGACCAAACGACAGACGATGGTGAATACGACTCATTTACTTCTCTCAAGATTGGTAGTGATGTTGACATTTGGGAAATTGACAGCACTTTAGAACCATCAACACTCGCCCCGTGGTCAAGACCGCTGGTTGACGAAGCAACAAGGGAGCCACGAAATGTAAGTGGCAATTCAATCGTTTCTGCCGCAAGCGGGGCGAAGATAACCTTGTACGCCAAGGATGCCGCCGCCGCCGCTAATCTTTCAAACGGTGACTTTATCACAATCTTCAACGCCACTAATTATGCTGGTACGCATGAAGTCGAATCTGTTAGCACTGCTGATATTCTCTTAAAAACAACCTACAAAGATGTGACCGAACCATACAGCGCAACCGGAGTATTCTTCAAGAAATTGCAGGTTGTCGATAGTAGGTTGACCAACCTCAACGACTGGCACGACAAGGCCGGTTCGTTGTTGGTCTATGACTGTTCTAAGTTCTTTAACCTCAATACTTTTATCAACGGGGGAAAGGTTGGACAATCAAGCGGTGGCTCGGTGAGTGTAGGTGACTACGAAACCGAGTATCACGGATTCCCCGTGCTGATGGACAACTATTGGGCACAAGCCGCAAGCACAAACATTAACAACGCAAGCCCATACGCCACCCACCCGAACTTCCGTCGGTGGGTCAACGCAAGCGCAGAACTTAACCGAACAATCGAAGTCGGTGACACCGTGATTGAAACCAAACCATCAACGAGCCTTGTCGCAGACTTCCCGACAGAAGGGTACGGCAAAATCAAAGCATCGAGAGATGTGGATGGGGTCAACCCATCGTTTGAGATATTTTGGTACACCTACGATGGTAAGTTATCGACAGGTGTTGTTGAATCAGCAACGAGTGCAAACAGCGCAAGCCCAATTGTCATAACTTGCAGTGGTGCGGACTTTGTGAATGATGGAGTTAAAGCCGGAATGAGAGTTAGAAATGTCACAGCGAAGTGGGTTGCCCAAATCGCAAGTGTGACTGCCACGGCTATAACCATTTCCGGAACACCCTACCAAGAAACAGGTAGTACAAGAGCCGATGTTGCGTCGAGTGATAGCATCAGCATCCCACAGCAGTTGTACGGTATTTACACGCAGTCCGATATGGCGAGCAACTACTCGGCAGAACAAGCCATTTCCTTGCTTGAGGGAATACAGATGGACGATGTGATTAAAGCCGCAGGGTCAACGGCAACAATCGCAGTCAACCTACCCGGAAGTTCCGGCGTTAGTGGCGCATACGATGAAGTCGTAGTCATGGGTTCAGTGGCACCTCGCTACGCTCTTAGATTCCTCATGCGGAACGAGGGCTACGCAATCAGCCCCAACAACGGGACATATTGGATTAACGATAAAATTAGATACCTTTGGAACTTCAACTTGTCCGACACATGGCTTTCACAATCTTCGGTTTCCTGTTGGTATGATATTGGCTCAATACCAATGTACCAAAACATGACCATCGACGGAACGGACAGCGAGTTTGATTCTTTCGGTGGGATATACGACGGACGAGGCGGGAAGTCGATTTACTCAATTATTCGAGAGTCAACCGAAGCATCGGGGGTTGGTTATGATTTTGGTAAAAGAATACCCGTGACATACCAAATGGGACGAGATAACAAACTTGAACTGCGACCCACTTACAACTCCGGAGAGGTTCTAAACCGAGCAATCCTCAAGGTCAACAGCCTCAACGCTAATATGGCCCAACAGATAACAAATGTACGGGTGTACTACAACAACGGCGGTTCATTCTCCGACTTCCCAGCACCGAGCCTAAACCAAACCTACCGATGGAAAATTGTCGAACAGTCGGAGATTCACTCCGAAGAAGAAGCCAATCTCGTAGCACAAGAAGAATACTATAAAGCCAAAACAAAGACAATCAAGGTACAAGGTGAACTGATAAGAGAAGTCGATTCGGAAGACATTATGTTGGAGAAGGGGCGGTACGGATATGTAGCCGACCCGACTCGACACACCGAGCGACCAATCATAGGTCAGTATGCTTTCGGTTCGGGCTACCCCGCCGCATCACAAGACTTCAACCAACAGTGGTCGGGCATGAACGGAACTCTTGTCAACGGTATGTGCAACGCCCTTGACGGCAATTTGGGAACCACGGACGCAGACCTACTAAAAAGAAATCGCTACGGTCAAGGGTTTATCGCCGCCGCAAGTACAGCCGCAGATTCGGCACACGCCTACACATCTTCGTATTGGTGGTGGGGCGCACACAGCATTAGCCACGCAGTACAAGTCGTACATATCCCAAGCGGTATGCCTACTACAAGCGACGGTAGTAGTGACGACTTGAGGATTTGGGTTGCCCTAAAAGACGGGCAAAGTGGTACCGACATTGAAAACGCCGAGTTCACAATCGGAGTCACCGATGTATCGCTAACTACTTCCGTAAGCAACTTCACGGCGAGTGGCGGACAGCCGATGGCATTCTCCCCAACGCTGGCTAACACTGCTTCATCGTCAAGATTTAAGACAAAAGATGTAAAGCGAAACGGATTTTATGAGATTGAGATACCAGCGAGTTATTGGAACAGTCAACCTTCGGGTGCCCGAATAACTGTTTCGGTAAATGTTGAGTACCTCAAAGGTCTTCTGTATCACAGGTGTGGCGACCCCACAGCATCCGGCATCCTACACAACGCTCACAACATAACCGAAGCGGGGCCGTCTGCTTGGTCAGCAACCAGCGCAGATTCTATCTTCCCTCTCGGATTGAGAAAGTACGATAACATGTCCGGACTGTTTGGTGTGAGAAATGTTTGGTACTGCCCACGAATACATATCGTGCCCGATGTTAGGTGGCGACCTGCGACCACAGTGGCATTGACCGATGCTGGGCTTGGTCTTTCGGCGGAACCTATGGTCATTAAGAATATCAACTGGACTGTTGATGGGCGAGATATTGAGCAGGTGACTTTGGAACTTGACCGTGACCAAACCAAGGATGCTGGCGGACTTGCTTCGTACTTGTACCCCTCCGTCGCAAGAGGGAGAGGGCAAGGAGTGGGTAGTGGTACTGTCGGCGGAGGTGATAGCGGACGACCACAAACACCACCACCAATAGTGCCGCCATCGAGCGGGCCTGTCGGTTCTAACCCCGTCACTCCGGGACAATACGAAGGCGGAAGAGGTGACTTGGGTGCTGGGGGGTCTTTCCAATCGAGAATTGGAGCGAATGCTTTGGCTTCCGGAATACATGGTAAGATTTCCGGAAGAATGAACATGAACGATAATGGCGTTTCCGGCTCATCCTTGAGCCTTCTCGGTCAAACGAGGGTTGCACCACCTATCAACACACAAAGGCCCGTGGACGGGCTGGGAGATGCCATTTCTGCCACTTCCTCGACAGCGGTCGTATCTTCGGAAGGAATGGTCTTCACAGGCATCGTGACACCCGAAGGGGCCAACCGATTTACGCAAACACATAGTATAACGGTAAAGGTACCGGACGATGTTGCCGATGAAATCATCAGCGTCAGTGCCACATACTCGTTCGGTGCTGTGGGAAGCACGGCTGAACTAACGGCGACGGCGACAGTGGTCGGAACAACCAACTCGGCGACGAGAACATTCCAACTAAGCGGCGGGGCAGACAGAAGAGATGTGACTATTTTTGGCGCAACAACATTGACCGGAGCAGGGGTCAAAGGCAATTCGATTGATATTGAGTTGAAGAGAACTCCGGGTTCCGGCAACGACGATGGTTCGTATTCCTCATTGGTTATCCATGACATTAAAGTGAACTTCCAAAGATTCAGCGTGAAGGCAATCAACACGCAGTCGCTTGGTTTTACACCCTACTGATGCGTATAGTCCTTGCGAAGACTCAAGATACGCTTGGCCTGTTTGCTTGTGATATTGGCGCAAGCAACCATATCCTTCTGTCTTGTTTTCTTTTGTAGTATAACGGGAATACTACCATACTTGGTGAGCAGGGCATTTGCTTGTTCTCGGTTGACACCACAACCCATGAGAACCTTGATTCTGTCGTCGTCGTTTGTGATAACTGGTTGCTCCGGTATGTGGGCCTTGGGTGGTTTTATTTTTGCGATAACATTTTGTCGGTGGTTAGTGTACAACCATTCAACGAAATCGTCCATGGTACTTAACTGCATGAAGTGTAGGTTTGGGAACCGTTGGTGCATGGTCAACTTGAATGAGTTAATCACTGCGGCCATCTTCCTACGCTCTTCACCCAATTCCTTTGCTGATGGTCTGCGACCATGAAACCAAGGTTTGAGTTCGGTGTTGTACACCACGAGGAATGGTTTCTCGTATGTTGCACATAGGTCGTTTAGTTGTCCGACAATAGTACGAGAGCGTCCGATACCGAGGATGCTACGGTATAAGTCATTTATTTCTTTTGCCTCAATACCCCAGTCACCGAGAACATAATCTGCGGACTTCATGGTTAGCACTTGCGCCTCACCCTTGGGGTCTGTTTTGGCATCACCCATCTTGACAAGCAACTTGTGAATTAACTTACCGTTTTCTCGGTGGTCAATGAGAAGCATTATGTGTGCGACCCTACCAATACTCTAAGAACCTATCGTTCCGTCGTATTTCCAACACTTACCTTCACACATACCCCGAAGGTCGTACCAACGACAGGATGGGGCGTTCTCGTAGTTAAGGTTAGTTCGTATTCCTTGACGACTTCTGTACTCGTTGAAGTCACGCCACCCAAGTGATTTTATGTATTGAAAAATCGTTTCTTCAATTGAACTTTTCTGTTCAGCACTTAGGCTCTTAGGGTCTGCGAACCAACGCAATTCCTGTGACATGTGTTGCACGAGAGCGACACGAATAGGGTGAGTAGGATTGGGAACTGCAATTGCTTTCTGCAAGCAGGGCATGATTGGCACTTCCCCAGCCAACTCAATGTCGCCTGTGAAGGTTTCCAATTGAACTTCGGGTTCGGGGTTGTTGCTACACCACAGAACGAAATCAAAATCACTGTTGTTAGCCTCCCCAAAGAAAGGGCAGAATTGCTTCCACAAATCTTGTGGTTTGTTGGGTATCTTGAAAGAATCATCAGCCAAAGCCGTCGGAGGAATCACCACTGCGTAGCGACCACGGGTGACATTGTAGGTGTTTGGAATACGAGTTAATTTAGCGGGGAAAGCAAACCCATCAAGAGTCTTGAGTCCGTCACACATCAGTCTTTGGTATCGAGCCAAATTCCTGTGCATTGTAGTGCCCATAACAGGACGGGAGAATAATTGATGGATATGGAACCCTCGACCCGTTGCCACGACTCGAACATCTCCGGCCAGTCGAGAGAGAAGCACACGAACTTCACTCTTGACCGCATCAATTCCTCCTTTGTCGCCCGCATCAAAGTCCCACCATGCACGGTCGATAATCGCCGAGGAAGCGTCGAACTTCCACGGTGCATTAGCGTCCTTGTCACGGAATGAGTACAGGGAAGTGTAAAGGTTTGCTTTGCCATTTAAGCCACGAACATACGAGCGGAACGCTTCACGAGATGTACAAGCACTACGCTTGAGTCCGATTTCACGAGGGAAGGCTATGAGGTTGGGTTTGTCCATTGGTTTCCGCATCCTTCGCATTTGTGTATCTCAATTGATTGTGGCGATTTCCCCTCCTGTCCGGTCACGCGCCACATTATTTCTGTCTTAATTTTTCCACTCTCACACTTGTCACAATTCATCGTTGTCCACTCCAATTAGTTCTTCGTTGCACGACAAGTGAAAGTCGCACCATTGGGTGCAAAAGTATTCATTCCACTTGATAGGCCACTGTTGGGTCATAATGCCGTGTACGGAGTTATTTAACTTCTTCTCCATAGCAGTGATACTTCGACTGTTGACTTTCTCGTACACAGCGATACCTTGAGTAAGACCATAAAACAACTCGGTGTTTCTTTTCCCCTCCAACTTAAGCATAAACTCGGCGTCGTCTGCGTCGGGGAAGATGGTCAAGAAGTGGGTCGGCTCGTCGTAGCCTGCGAGCATCAACAATTTGCGATAGTAGCATAGTTCCCCACGGGTGCGGGATAACTTGCTCATGTTGGCGTTGCCGGTCTTTAATTCAACAACGACAAGGTGGCCGTCGGGGTGGCGGAAAACGCCGTCAATCATACCAACGAGTTCCACAGGGTAGGTGATGGTATCGACGCCATCCTCGGCCTCGTTAGGTACCAAGACTTCTATTGTGTGGGGGATGGTGTGTTTGTCTTCAAGTTCGACAATTTCAAACTGACCCCAAGCATCAGCGACCTCGCCAAGAATCTCACAAAGAGCATCGACACCGACTTCGGTTTGAACATCTTGAGCGACAGCGTGTTTGTCGAATACATTGTGCATCTGCGTATTGACGCCAACATCAACAGTCTTGTTCAACGAAACTTCCCGTAGCGCATCCTCCATAACTTGATGGATAGCAGTACCACGAATGGCGGCATCGCTGGACTTGAACCGCAAGTCCGGTAGGGCAATCTTGTTCCACCAATACTGTCGTGGGCACATGGCGTACTGCGTGTACGAAGACTTGCTAACGCGAAGACACAGTTCATCTGTGACCTCTATTGGATTGTATGTTGAGTTCTTGTCTTCGCCCATGTATATACATAGGCAGGTAGCCTTATAAGGGTTGCTATCGAGCGACTATGGCTCATTCAGTCTTCTTAGGAGAAGACTTCTTGGAAGGTGCTTTAGGCTCTTCAACGACATAGAGAATTGCTCCCTCGCCGATAGCCAACAAAGCATCCTTTGTAGGCATGGGATAGGTGATGAGATGTGATTGACTTAGACCCATACGGAGTGCTTCTCTCCAAAGACCATTATTATTTAACCAGTACACATTCTCGGCACCGTGTTCTTTGATTGCTTTAGCGACAATACTTATGTCTTGGGAGTCAACGAGATATACCATAATATCACCTACGAGCGCATTGTTGTTTAAGGGTTATTCTTCACCATCGTCGGCATCCATAATGTCGGGGTCGGTGAAGATTTCGTCGTCCATCGGGTCAATGCGGGTACCACATTCGACGCAGTGAGGGTCAATTTCTATTCCCCTAAGAATAGGTCGCATGTTGACAGTACCACAGTTGTCGCAGGTCTTCTCATCAGCGAAACCAAGTTCTTTCAGCAGTGTGAACAACACCACATTGACTCGTTGCATATCGTTTCCGACAGCAGTCGATAACATGTGGAGTCGTGCGTTCTGCTCAACCAACGCTTGCGTTAGTTGGTTTGCGCTCATCTTTTTGATAGGTCGGACGCCGTTAGCCATCTTCTCTCATCCCTTCCCAAGCGTTCATGTCTTATAAACCCACTTACAGCCATAGCACCTTTGATTTACCGTTCATGGCTCGGTGAAGCGGTTCAATGTCCCACCCAACCACTTGATAATAGGGCTGTACTTTGTTAATGATGAAACGCTCGACCATAACTTGTCGCCCAATCTCACTGATTCCCTCAATCTCGGAAGGGTTGTCAAATGCGATGTAGTTGCCTTTCTTGTCAATACTACAAAGGAAATAATCACCACCCCGATAACCCTTACCTAAAACCCGATTGGCCCACTGTGCGCCTGCGGCTGAACCACTAACGCTGGTGTATGCGTCCAAGTTCTTCGTCAACTTACCCTTCATACACAGGTCTTCGTCGGGAAACTTCCCTTCCATTATCCCTTCGATGAGGGTTGACAGTGTGGCGGTGACTTCGCTACTTGTCTTGCCCTGCAACACACCATCAATGACGGAACCCATGGCACTTTTCATCACAATAGGCATCCTCGCCTGCTTAAGTTCTATTCCCTTAACATAACGCTTGGGTTCGTGAGAGAAGCCGTCAGTCCAAGAAACCAATCCGGCGTACCGATTCTTCTGCATCAACAAAAATGACTGCGACCACTTCTCAAATTGTACGATGATGGGAGCCATAGCCTCGTTCATCTTTGCGACGGAAGCCATACCGTCTTGAGGTGACTGAACCCTACACATGACAGAATCAGTGTGACCGTACACAACCTCGTGTCCCATCTCTTCTGCAACGGATGCTAATTTAAGCAAAGTCTGTCGAGAGGTGTATGTGATTGCCGAGGCTATTTCGGGGTGGTACAGCCCGTATTTGGAGTCGCCTGCCACCCCGTACATGGAAGCCACCAAGGACTTTGTAGCGTACTGTAAGGCATCGTATCGGACTCGTTCTGCATCGGTCTTAGCCCCCTTCATGTATGACTTGTAGCGGTCACGCAAAACGGTCATGTTGTCCATCTGTCGGACAAGCAAACCCTTCTCCCCTTGCGAGAAGCAAGTACCGTTGCCACAGTCCTTGCCGTCGTCGCTCAAAGTGTCCCAAGAAATGTTGTAAAGGTCTGCGTTGCTGTGGTACATCGCTTTTATGTCAAAAATACCTATGTTTTCATACACACCTTGCTCACCATCCATGACGATTGCACCTTGGTATGCCGTCGCTTCAAACATTGGTCGGGTCGGCAATTGTTGCTTGAAGTGTGGGTCACTTAAAGCGAGGCAAGAGAACACCTGCGTGATGTGTGGTGTCGAGCGAATCTCGCACTGTGCGATGTGTTGTACAGCGATAAAGTATTCCAATGCGTTGACTAACTTATCCAACTTCGGTAGGAGTTCAACATCTATTCTGTTGTAGTGCAAGTACAACACAGGGTCGGAGTAGTAGGTGTCGTGACCATCGGGTAGTTCCACTTTCTTTTCCCCCAACACTTCCCAAGCAACATCGTCCAACTTGTAGTTAGGCAACTTACCATTCTTCAATTCCCACAACTTAGGGAATGCGAGGCGCAAGTCGATAATGTTGCGACCGACGATTGGTTGCGACCAATCCTTGTACTCGTAGCGCAACTTGTTCATCGGTGACATAGTGCTGGCACGAACGCCGGTTTTACCACACCGTTCGATGATTTGCTTTATGTCGGCTCCCGTGACATACCAACCGGTGATAATGTCGGGGTCTTGCTTCCGCATGAAAGATACAAAATGCGACAACAATTCAGCCTCGGTGTCAAAGATAACAACGGGAGTTTCGTAGGTGTAGCGGTTTTGGTTAGCGTCAATCATTTGTTTGTATTTTCCCTTTCCGATACCGTTAGGCATCACAGCCCACGAGTATAATCTTTCGGTAAAACTATCGTACACCGAGAGCATTGTGATTTCACCGGTCGTGGTCTTCCATTCCCCGTCGAGATACCAAACCCGATGGTTGTAAGATGCGAACGGTTTGTCGCCGTTCTTGACTCTCGCAGTGAGGGCTTGATTTGTGAAAGGTATATTCCCTTCCCATGTCTGTCCGGTCTTGGTTAGGTCACGAATGTCCCAAGTCGTATGTCCCTCCATCTTGACAAGAGGGGTGTTGAATACACCGGTGTGTCCACCGGTCTTCCTGTACCCGTGAATGTACTTGGCATCTTCTTCCGTGACATAACAATAAGGGAGGAACTTCTTTATGATGGTTTCCTGCCGCTTGTCGTTTTCGTCACGATAGCGGACGACCACATCGTTCTTACCTTTCTGCTCAACAATCATCTGTCTGCCTCAATATACCCTTGTGTTGTGGGCATATAAAGGTAGTCATTCTGTCTTAAATCGACCACGAGGACGGGTGTCGATTTCCAACTTCTTGAGCCATTGGTGGATGCTCATTGGGGTGATATTGAATTGGTCTGCAATATCTTGCATGGTTCGACATTTGACAGCGTACTCTTCGTATAACCAATCACGGTTCCTGTACAATTTGACCTTTGGTGTTTCGGTTATTTTAATCGAAGCAACCATAACACGACCGTCAATTTCAAACTCATGCTCCACTTGGGAGGTTGGACTGTTTTCATCATTCGACTTCATCACTTCAATAGCACCAAGAATGATTCGTTGTCGCAAGTTGTCGCTTAAGGGGTATTCGTTCATAGTATCACATTCGGGGGTAGGGATATAAAGGCATCGTACACAACATATAAACCCGCACTTATTCTCGGTGTATTCTTTGCCGCCCACACTGGATTCTAACTCCATCCTTTCTATAATGATGAGAAGTGCTTGGACTGTCCACTATGCGTCCGCATCCGTCACATTTACGCAAACACTTTCGTGGCATCAAAACCATTCCCTGTCTGTTTTGTCAAGACCGAGTTCTTGTTTGTATTCGAGGATTCGCTTGTGTGCTATCTCGACATAATCGGGAGAATACTCACACAATAAAGCGTTGCGACCATGCTTGATAGCCGCTATCGCCGTAGTACCTGCACCACCGAAGGGGTCGAAGACCAAACCATCCAACGGCGAGCCTGCGAGGATGCAAGGTTCAATCAATTCGACGGGAAAGACGGCGAAGTGTGCTTCGGGAAATGGTTTAGGCCCAACCCACCAAACACTACGCTTGTTTCTTTTAGCGTATTGTTTAACACGGGCGTCTGCGATACCCTTCGCCTTACTGATTCGTGATTGGTCTTTATCCTTGGCCCATTCCTCGTTATCAGCGTATGTAAAAGCAGATTTGTTCTTGTCGGCCTTACTCACGGTATCTTCCTTGATTGCCTCGTTGTCGTAGTAGTAGTCTTTGTTTTTCGATAAAAGAAACACATACTCATGGTTCTTAGTGCATCGGTCGGTGACAGACTCCGGCATACAACTTGGTTTAGCCCAAATAATATCTTGTCGCAAATACCAACCATCGGCACGAAGAGCAAAGGCGAGCATCCAAGGGATTCCAACCAAGTCCTTCGTCTTGAGGTCGCCGGATGCTTGGTTGCGTCGGGTAGTAGGAAGGCCACGGTCGCCACCTGCGGAGTCCGAAACGCCACTCTTGCGGGAACCTGCACAATACGAATCACCAATGTTGAGCCATAGCGTACCTTGCGGTTTGAGAATACGCTTGACTTCACGGAACACTTCGACCATGTTTTTCACATACTGTTCCGGTGTAGGTTCAAGCCCCAATTGACCGAACCATGCGTCACAGTGTTTGCAGAACGCCTGCTCTTGAGGTTCCCAATACGCAGATTTGAGTTGTAGTGAATTATTATTATTGCGGGTATTTTCGCTGGGTCGGGTGTAGCCTTCCCACTCATGGGAAGTGTCGCCTTCTCCACGCTCAATACATTCTTGTGAACCCCAAACGATGCCTTTGCCACCGTAGTCACGAAGACCCCAATAGGGCGGAGAAGTCACACACATATCGACGGACTCATCATCCATGTGGGCCATTAGTTCGACACAATCTCCGGTGCGTATTTCAAAGTTCAACATGCTCCCTCCACCAATATGAATGCGGTCTGTTGTAAGAGCGATTTACCAACTTCATACGACATAACATACCGAGAATAGTACCTACCACTTGAGTCGAAAACCCACTGTTTCGGGGAAGGTACTTTGACCCAATGACCCGAACCTCATCTGCGGTTAGGTTGCGCCCTTGAGCATCGTATTTCAATACAGCAAGCACTGCCAATTTGAGGTACACCTTCCTTGACTTGAGGCGACCTTGCGTGTGAGCGTAAAGTTCTTCGGTCTGCTGTTGAGTCAAGATGCGGAGAGTACCGTTGCGGATATTGACGAGGTTTTTATCTGTCATAAAAACACCTCAATTCGACGGCGGGCGGGAGGCAAGGAAGAGAAACCAAAAACTCCCTTGAGCGCACGGAGGTACACTTTTGCCTTTTTTAACTGTCAACCCACCCATGTCGAAATCAATAAACAAGCACTCCTGCTTGGAAAGCGAAACAGCCGTTAGGCCAAATGACGAGAAGACGCATACCCTGTCCGTGTTCACGGAAGTCAAAGATGTGTAAGTCACAGTCGCCGGAAAATGGTTTGAACACTTCGTCAAGACCTCCGTCGAACTGCCAACTCCAAGGTACTTTTGCGGGAAGAGAAGTTCCAACTTGAGTCACAGTCTGTCCGAGGTGCATGTCGCCAACCTCAACATCGAGATGGCTTGCACCATACTCAATACCCAACCGATAGCGGTTGAGCCGTTGACCATTCATGGTATCACAACGCAAAGCCTCGTACATTTCTGTGGAGTTGATGCGGTGGGTGGCGATGGGTTCGATTTTGTCGCCCGTGTTGGTGCGGTAGTACACACCGTCGGTATGCTCAATCCGGTTGCACAACTCAATACCTTTCATGTGAAACTCACGGATGGTATCGGGACTGTGAGAGAATGCCTTACCGTCCTCGGACGAGTCAAAGGTGGTTTGTTTTCCCGTACTATTAACTCGCAAACGATTCTTTTCTTTATCGAAAGTCAGCGTGACTTGGGCACCGTGCAATTTGAGGATGCCCAACAAGTTGTCGATACTTGGGACAGGGAATGACTCAATATCACTTTCCATACCTTGCGCTGATATTTGGAAGCGACTCAAACCGGACATGTCCCGTGTGAGGCTTGTAGCCAAAACCGTGCCGTCAATGGCGGTGAGCAACAAAGCCTCAACCTGTGCCTGTTGCTTACCGTTCACAGTCTGCTTACGCTTCATAGCGTTGAGCAACGAAGTCAAGTCGTTGTTGGAAACAGTGATGCTCATTCCCATACCCCCGTATCGTTCACACCAATGGTGGCAGTCTTCTCATGGCCGCACGAACATGTGAGGGTCACATTAACCGTATCGTTTGCCTCACAGGATTCGTACACATAGGCATCACCCTTCTTTAGGTCATAGGAGTGCTTGCATTCGCTCATTCACCCACCTCCGCCTTCTCAACTTCAAGTTCATCATCGTCGGTAGTAGTGTTGCATTCCTTGATTAAAGAAATTGAAACCATTTGAGCAACATCGTAGTATTCCGTCAATTGTTCTTCTGTGAGTTGCTCACCACAATTGGTACACCATGTAGGCAGTTCCGGAGAAGTGGATATTTCGGCGGATTCACAGGCGCATTCTTGCTCACTCACTCGTCCTCCCTCCGGAGATGTAGTGTGTGAAGACGGATGCTGGCGCATCGTGAAGTTCTTGTAGTTCTTGAACTGCGGCGAAGAGAGAACCCAAGTTAGGGAGTTCGTCAATTATTGTTTCAAGGTCTGCGATATGTGAGGCTTGCTCTTCAAGTCTGTCCTTGATGAGGCTCATATTCTCCGCTAAGAGGTTGCTGTGGGTTTGTGCCTGTTGGATGCAAAGAAGAATGCTTTCAAAGATTTTTTCGCTGTCCACTTCACTCACTCCATGTTAGCATTGGTAGTCCGAACCATTTTACTTTACCCTTGATAATTTCGAGGATGGTGTGAGTCTGTCCGATGTGTTCCATGTGCTTACCTTTGATTTCTTCAATGGTAGCCTTAACAACCCAATCGGAGTCATTCTTGAGAGTAGGGTCGCCCTTAACACCTGCGGCGGTATCTGCTTTCTTCATGTAGCGTGACAAGAAGATTTGCTGGGAGAACAAGCGCATGGTGCCCTTGTCCCACTCCGGACGCTCGCCGACCTTCATTAGCACTTTGCCACCGGAGCCGTTGTCAACATAGTTCGATACATCTTTGAGATGGAAGGTGAAGAATACGCAAGGTACAGCAAGACCGTGAAGCCGAGTCATAACTTGTCGGAAGAGTTGGTTGCGGGTGCGCCACTCTTTTTGGTTGAAGGAATCACCTTCTTCCTTGATAACTCCCTTTCGTAGCAGAACATCGGTCATGGCAAACTCGCACCACTTCAAGAAAGTTGAACCGCCGTCGAATACAATTCCGGCAATATCTTCTCCTTCCTTTGACTTGTCAGCGACAATGTTGACGAAGTAGTTCACCTTGTCAATCAAGTTGGCGTAGTTGACGGTAGCATCATCGTTGAAGATACTGTCGTCACGCTCGTCAAGAAGGGGAAGGACTGTGATTTCATCGTCACCTGCGTATGCGGAGTCGATGGTGGCCTTTGCGGAGTTGTCAACATCGAACACATAGATGTGACCTTTCGGTTTCACCTGTCGTGCGATGCTGATTGCTACACCAGTCTTGGCGCAGTTTTCCTTACCGATGAGTGCCATGCGTACAGGCACCGATTGGGCGGTGTTTTTCTCAAACAAGCCTCGGTAGTAGTCTTTGTCAAATCCCGTCTTAGCAACGGTCGCTTCTGTGGTCGGTTTATTCCATGCCATATTATTGCCTCTCCTTGTGGGGTTATAAAGGTACTCATTCACCCGCCAAAATGATTTTGTCAGTCGTCAGCATGAGCCGAGCAATTGACGAAGCCGCCTTGAGCGAGTTAATGAGAATTTGAGTTGCGTCGTACACTTCGCAAGTATCTTGTGTTTCGATACGGAAGTTCGGCGTATCGAGTTTGGTGTAGTAGTGTTTCTGTACGAATAACTTCCTAATATCTGCGAGGGATTGCTCACTACCAGCGTTCTTGGTCAGCACACGAACCGGCTCAAGGAGAACCTTTTCCCATCGCTCGTTGCGTGGCTTGTCGGGTGTAGTGGTGACGGTGGTCAATTGAGCGAGGGTCACACCAGCACCGAGGCTGATGCCCCCCTTGATAGCAAGGCGTGTGGCGTTGACCGCATCATCGACCCGCTCTCGTGTTTCTCGGATTTCAGCCTCGCTGAAACCACCAATGAGAATAGATGCCATCTTGGAATCCAAGCGAGCAATACGGGTAAGTAGTTTTTCCTTTGTAAAAGAATGACCTGCCGCTCCTGCCTGTTCCCGCAAACCGTGGAGATGGGCAGGCAACAAACTCTTGCCCACTTCACCAGCAACAATGACTGTTTCATTTTCGTCAATTGTTATCCGTTCGGCGGAGCCGAACATGGACTTGCCGACGACAGCATCAGCGATGGTGTGTCCTTTTGCGTCGAAGAACATCTTGCCACCGACAAGGGCTTGAATATCCTCAAGCCAAGCGAGAGGGTCAGTTTGTGGAACCTTGATAGCACAGGCTCTCACAACACCACCGACATGATTGGCGATGAGGTTCGATAGGGCGACGCCCTTAATGTCTTGACAGACGATGATAAGCGGTCGGTTTTCGCTCACTGCGATTTCAAGAGCAGGGGTCAAATCTTCAAAGTCTTCGATTATTGTTTGGGTTATAATAAAGAGTGGGTTATTGTATTCGACTGTCCGCTTGTTCGTATTGCAGAACATCGGGGAAACAAATGTTGCGGGAATATCACTACCCACGGCATTCTCCCATATACAATGGTCGCCGGAACCAACCTTGAGATTCACAAGTGCGTCAGCACCGAGTTCGGAAAACAAGTCGGAGATTAACTCACCAATGTACTCGTCACCGTTGGCCGCAACAGTAGCGACAAACTTTAACCGTTCATTTAAACGGTCAAGTTCATCGTCGTCTTCGGTATCAAAGTCCAATTCTTCGGAGCGGTTTTGAATCCACCGTACTGATTCTTTGGTCAGCCTTTCGATTTCAACGACAGCCTCAACCATGTTAGGGTGGTCAGCATAAGCGTTGCAGATTGCACGGGCAAGTATTGTTGCCGTTGTAGTACCGTCACCGGATGCCTGTTGTGCCTCAAGTGCGACTTGGCGGAACAATTCAATGCCTGCCTGTACCTCCGGTTTGTAGGACTTGACGGAAGATACAATCTTCACGCCGTCGTTCAACACCGAGGGTGGACGACCAGTGTGGGTGACGAGAACGGTTCTCGCCATCGGCCCCAGCGTACCTTCGACAGCATCAGCGACGAGGTTGATTGCTTCCTTCAAAGCATCTTTGGCTTCGCCATCATACACAACATTTGACATTTACTTTACCTCCAAAAGTTTGTCGGGTTCAGTCCCAACCGTCGTCGCCACCGTCAGTGTCAGCCAAAGGCTTGACTGCGTTGTAGCACCACCAGCCGGAGGTCATAAATCGCATCTCGCCGTCACGAGTGACCCAAGGTGCGCCAATGATAACAAGTTCCGAGCCAACACCGAAGTCAACAGTGTTCTCTTCCGAGGCACCGACATAGACTTCGATTGGTGGACTTTCCGACATAATATCGGCGTCCGCAACAGTGAGTACAAAGCCGCCCTTTTCACGAGGGTCGATGTGTACGACTTCGACAATGGTTCCGAAGGTGGTGTTCCACTGCGCCTTAGTGTCGAGTTTGGCGTATGCTTCGTGGCACTTGTCGAGAGAAGACATGAGTGTTTCGCCGAGCCAGTCAGCAACGAGTCCGTATGGGGAGCCATCATCATCGAGAGCGAGGGGTGGTGCGGAGAAGATTTCCGAGAGTTGGGGGTCAGCAGTGAACTCGGTGACTTTCGTACCGTATGCCATACCTTCACGGTTGGCAGGTTTAAGGCCAATAGTACCCGTGAGGAAAGTGGGCCACGAAGTCTTTGCGAGCGCACCATTGAAGCGCACATCGAGGATGCTCGGCTCATCGTTGGTTCCGGCCTTGCGACCAAGGAACAAACAAGAGCGGTCGGGTTCTTCAAGCGGTCGGTTTGCACCGTACTTGAAATTCTCGTTGCCGTTGGCAAAGTGAGTTGACGCCTTATCCCAAACAAGTGAGAAAGAGGTGTTGGCATCAAGAGCGACATGGCGTGGTGGGATTTGGGTGATTTCGTCGGAACGAGTACCTTCTTCAAACGCCTGTCGGTTGAGCAGGGATGGGTTGGCGTGGCGGGTGAAAGACCCGTCGTGGTTGTTCTCGTAAAGCACGAGCGCACCTTGACCAACGAGAGCCATTCGTTGACTCATGTCGGGCATGGCTTGTAGTTGCTTCTTCATCTTGTTGAAAGCCATCTTAGCCCAATCCTTTTCACGAGGCACATGGACGAACATTCCTTCGTAGGAAGTTGCACCACTTCGGCTCAGTTTTGCTTTTGCGGCAACAAGTTGTCGAGCGGCAACTC
>Ga0209336_10000096_pt1 | contig 40314 bp, 72 predicted proteins | sample LinPmetageLP32_FD_184042 | JGI IMG/M metagenome (GOLD analysis project Ga0209336, IMG submission 184042) | Marine viral communities from the Pacific Ocean - LP-32 (SPAdes) (version 2) | ecosystem: Environmental > Aquatic > Marine > Oceanic | place: Pacific Ocean | collected 2009-08-23
TGGACAGAATCCAAATCCATTAGTTAGAATTTTTACAACATGACCTTTATCACATTTACCTACTAAACCAGTAAAATCAAATAAATGTTTTGTTACTCCAATTGCCATATTAATATTCTATCCCACATAAACGGGCTGCCCACATATCATTACATAATTCAAGTAATTCATGTTCAGTAAGTTCTTTATGTAATTTATTTCTTTTTAATTTTTTCTGTGATTTATCATAAATTACTAAACAATGAGTAGATGTCTTTTTTACTCTTTTAATAATTCCTCTAACTATATCTACAACTTCTTTTTGTTTATCACTATATTCCTCTATTGGTGTGCGATATTTAAATGCTGTAAATTTAGACATTTCTTGCATTATCTATCATTACCTTTCATTGCAAAATATAATCCACCAACCCAAAGCATAACATGGAGATTATCATAAAGTATAACATCCATAAAACTCTCAGGTTGACCTACCCAAATTACTCCAGTCATAATACAACCAATAGTAAAACCACTGAACTTAGTAATTAAATTTCCTACCCAGGGCCACAGTCTTTTCCATAGTGCCGAAATTCCGCCTATTAGCAAACCAAGTCCTGCTCCTAGTTCTCCTACTATTACAAAAATCCATACTAGTAGAGGCAACTCAAAACTCTGTGCATCTTCTATTGAAATAGGTAGTTTAACAAGTCCTTGTTGAATAAACACTATAGCAAGAGGTACCCTAAGTAACCAACCCGGTAAATGTTCGTTTATTTTTTGTATCATTTCCAATTCTCCTTAATGATTTCTTTTTCCGTCAAATACACATACAAAGTAAGTACCATTAGAACCTGCATGAACTCTATGGAACCATCCATCTGGTATAAGAACTACATCACCTTCTGATACATCTGTATCGTGATGCTTTCCGTTAGTGTCAATCATTTCCATTTTGCCACTACCTCTTACAAAAGTATATACTTCTTCCTGTCCGACATGTGCATGTCCTGTAGTTTTACACTTAGGATATAAATCCGTTGAGCTTAGTACTAGGTTGTTTAATGTTTTGTTATCTTTAACAACATAAACTTGGTTGTCTTTAATAATTTCTCCGCCGATGTTATTCATGTTTTCTTTAAGTTTCATTGCGTTAACCCACGTGGGCCTCCATATTTCCATGCAGTAGTATCGAACCACTTCCATTGTTGTGCTGATATTCTATACACTTCTCTATTATGATAGTGTAGTTTCTTACGCTCCAATGGAGCATTCATAATAATGTCAAACCATTGTGGATCAGTAAATGGATGTCTCCATGTCATATCTGCATCCTGACTATAACTATGTAAGCGATAAGATTCATGATCCTGTTGATGCATCATAATTGCCGCCTTGAGTAATTGTTGGTTGTTGTTTGTTGTTGAACGTAGCTCAGCATATCTACCCTCAAAAAATTCTATAAGCTCTTCATATGCTTGTTTCCAAAAACGATTCTCTACATGTGCTAGGGTATAGTCCTCATGTATGCGACTACTGGCACAGCCTTCATTACGACTTTCAAGTGTGGTTATCCATATGTTTGTTAGTTGTTCTATAGTAATGTTGGGCATCTGTAGGATAGTATTAATCTTTTTACTGCCACTCTCTGATGCTCCAAGCTCTCCACTAAGTCCACTAGTAAGTCCCAACATCTGTAGGCTACGTCTTTTGGGTGCATAACTTGAATCATGCCAGAAATCATATTCATTCCAGTCCAGCTTGTCTGTCCAGGGGTCTAGATAGTTGACATCAATACCTCTATTTAGAGCAAACTCTCTACAGGAAGTTGTATCTGGATTTTCTTTGCCACGAGTTACATGTACATAATTTAAATCAATACCCAGTTCAACTGCACAATTGGCAATAGTAGTTGAATCTCTTCCGCCACTTAGAAATAGTGTATCGCCAGGATTACAATTGCGTTCAACTGCTGTCATTAATATGTCGCCCCAGTCCTTCATTAATGGACCGTCACTGTTTAGATCAATACTGTTTCTATAACGAACTTGTGTTCCTCTGTCTAAACAATGGTCAGGCTGTAGTCTTTTTGTTTCCTGTCTACCTGTTCTCATACCCACAGTCATTTGTCCATACAATAGATCTCGCATTGCATAGAATACTTCATCACTTGCTTTGTCATGTTCAAGTGCCTGGCTCCATAAACTATATACATGTTCACCATTATCACTATACCATAGGGGATAGTTACACAAGTGATCTGTTTGTGCAAACCACCAACCATCTGTACCCTGCCATACCATAGCAAATTGTCCACGAGTCTGTGGAATGTCATGATCAGCAAACATATGGTTCAGTTTGTCCGGTGTATGATCACACCATCCTGCTAACCATAAAGTTCCGTTGTGTAGGTTATGTATTTTAAAATTTTTATTTGTGTGGAACTTCAACTTCACCACCTAATCTAAGTAAGAAATATTCCCATTCAGTATGAATCGTTGTTGTCTGCCACTTATGTCTGGGATCTACATTAGTGGACTTTGTTATCATATAATAGTCTGATAACCATACGACTTTTCCGCTGGTTGATCTACGAGGAAGCCATGCAAAAAATCTATTGCAGTCTGTCATTATTTTACCTTAAAAGTCTCATCGCCAGGCCATAACGGCAATTGTGTTCCCGGTGCTCGCTTGGGTATTTTACTGTCAGCACTTGAAACACAGGCTTTAGTTGTACATTTTACAGGCCCGTCAAATAAACGGAATCCTGTCTCAATATTTCCAAGTGGTTGGTCACCGCAACTATAGGATCGTTTAACACTACCGTCAGGCTCACGAATAATAATACTCCGATAACCACTGCTACACTCCCAACCCAGAAATTTATTAAAGTCGAACGCATTGAATCTCTCCGCTTGATCCATGTACCAAGGATCGCCCTTGTCATCACGGAATTCTATTTGCATGTGCCAAGGAACCTTAGCCGTTTGCTTTCTATAAGCATCATCCTTATCAATTTTAAAGTTTGGCTCTGGACGAACCACATGCTTGTTTTTTACTTCAGTATAGCCACGTTGTGGCATTCCATTATGTAACTTAGCTCTCATCTCATCTGTATATCCATCTACTACTTTACTTGCAGTAGGATCTGATTGTGGCTTTAGCGTTACGTTTATACCTTGATTATGGAAGAACAAAGCATTATCATAATACTGGTCAAATAATGCAGGCACCATAACCATATTAATTGTAACTTGTACATCATGCTCTTGACATAGTATTAGTTTGTCTGCTAGTTGTTGCATCTTCTCTGGTGTATTAACGTGTTCAACGTGAAGGCTTGCTGTAATACTTGCTCTATGAAATTTACTTGCATAATCAACATATGTTTCAAACCATTTCATATTACGGCTACAATTTGATGTCATGTGTACACTTGTATAATTTGTGTTATGTACGTCATCACTTAGATGCTTTAGCATATCCAAGTAGCCTGGATGGAATGTAGGTTCACCACCACTTAAACTAAAGTGGAAACTGTTTAGTCCACGCTCACGTGCTTGGCGTTTTATCTCATCAATAGTTTTTAGGTTAAGTTCAATCGGTCTGTGATCTTTCTTATTACTTCTAGCATAAGGCCAGCAGTATGAACAATTATAGTTGCAAAAACGGCCAAGCAACCAACTGACAGTAAACATATCCCGGTACAACATTGTACGCTGACCCACACGCACCACTTTATCATATGGTGTTTTTGTAAAGTCATATTCACTCCATTTCAGATCTTCACTCATCTACTTTACCTTCTCTAAGTCACTGAACCATGTTTCAAATTCGGGACGTACTTTGAATATATCTGTTCCTCTAATTTTATCTAGAGCTAGAATATATGTTTTAAATTCTAATTGTTTTTCTAACGACTTCTCACCATGTTCGTAAATGTAACTGGGTAATACTCGCCTACTGTCCATATAACCTGGACTGGTACAAAAGTCCTGTTGGTGGCTAATAGTACTTATCCCTTGATCTCTTAGCCATTGCTGAGCAATAGGCTTCTGATCATATGTAATACAATGGTTAGTGTCTACAATACTCGTCTTGCTAACTACTCCAAAGAATCTTAAGATGTTTTCTTTTACTTTTGGTAGTTCATGTTGCTTACCACCACGTGCATATTGGTATATGTTATCCTGCCAACCATCAACACTAATTAATATTTCTGCTCTTGTAAATCTATCTAATATTTTCAGTATCCTATCGTCCAGTAGTGTTCCATTTGTAATTATTCTCAATAACATGTTTGGAACATATTCTATAAGAAACTCCAGGAAGTCTATAAACTGTGAGTGATACAGAGGCTCGCCTCCACTTACTTCAATTGCTCCCAAGTTTTTCCAGAAGTCTATGGGCATCTCTAGCCAGAAATTAGTATCCATATTTTGTGAAGGCTCTTCATCAAAATCCCAGGTGGGTAATAGGCCGTTTAGTTTTTGCTCATCTTTTAGCCAGGCAGTTGATCTCTTACTATTACACATAACACATTTTAAGTTACATTTGTTTGAGAAGTCTATCTTTAAAAAGAATCTACCATCTATAGTTAACTGGTTGATCTTTTTTCTTTGACTTAGATTGCTCCATGATTCATCAGTTACACACTTATTGCATACACCATCATCAAGTGGTCCAGTCTCAAGTTGTTTATATTTGTTAATCCAGTCTAGTGATTGCATTGCTGTTAGGAAGCTACTTGTCTTTGTTAAGTTCACTCTGTTTTTCTTTGGGTTTAGAACACTACAACATAGCTGACCCTGATCTTTATCAGCACCGCTTCTTAGATATATATGATGTGTTCCGGCATTACAATATTTCATTAGTCTTTTCCATGTGGATAGGGTTTGCTATCCTTTATATTTACAAAGACAATATCATCTACCTGTGTTATAATTTTTTTAGTTTTCATATTACGGATCGTTGCTCGCACAGTAATACTTGTTTTGCCTGTGCTTACAGTTTCCATACCAATCTCTACAATATCTCCATGTGTTGCACCATGAATAAAATCAATACGTCCTATTGTTTTAGTAACAACGTTCATACTATCCAGCTGACAACTAACATAGATATATGCTTCTTCATCAATCCAGTCAAGCACTCTCCCACCAAAGAGTGTACCAATAGCATTTAGATCTTTTGGTGCTACCATTTTTCTTGTTCTATAAATCATCACGTTTCCTAAAAATTATATCACAATAACCACACACTACTTCACCACCCTGGGGTATAGTATAATAAACTAAAGGGTGATCCAAGTTCTCTCCGCTACAACGTACTTGATCTGTATCGCTGTAAACAATTACTTGTTCATATCCTTTAACTCTATCGGTCATCTAGCTAACCTCACATAAAACTCAAAGGCATCTGCAGTCTTTTGATCTCTGAAATACCAACACGCTGTATTGTTTTCCCAATTGTCTGTCACGTCCTGCACCCACCAATCATGTTCCATTAATCCCACATTCTCGTAACACCATGTCATCCATCTGTTGTGGTTTATATCCACTATACCTTTATATTGTATAAACGCTCTATATTCCAATGCCACGTTTATTCCTATTGTTCCACCATTTTAAAAATGGATTGACTTTTACTTCGGAATATACCTCTATCACTCTATCATAGAACTTATTGTTAATGTTGCCTATAGCTTGAGCTTTTTGTTTTAGTTGTGCTTTGTCTTCAAACATTAGAGTCATTTGATCTAGCACTATCGTATTCTCAGGATCATTCCAGTAGATCCATCTACTGTCTTCGTTTCTCTGCCTTTGAAGTGCTTGTCTACTAAAGTCACTATCATCATTATAGTAACTGTACATAGTAAAGTATTCACTTGCTGGTGACTCAATACTTAGAGCAACCTGCTGTATTGGTATGCCTGGAAAACAATGTTCCAGTACTGTGTGTATCTTTACATCTTTGTTATTGCCTATAGGATGTGTACAAAAGCTCATCTTACTAGCATCTGAACCACCTATACGCTTTAGATCTTTAATTATTTGTTCTGCATAATCTTCTATAGTGTTATAATCTATAAGTTTGCCACCTATATTATTTCCCGGCATCAGTTTTCGTTTTTTAAATTCGTCCAGTCTTACTTCCATCTCATTAGCAGATCTCCAGGAATTTACATGATCACTTGCACATTTACTTGCTAGTGTGATAAAGAAGTCTCCGCCATGTCCTGGACTAAAGTCAAATAGGTAGAGCTTATTAACATTGGGATAACCTAACTTACTTAGATCAACCATCTAGTTCTCTATTGAAACTAGTGAATCTAGAATATGTACCCGGCTTGTGATTACTGTTTGTAATACTATACTCTAACCAGTTTATAGCACCATCAATATGCAATAGGTTAAACTTGTGATAGCCGGGTTGCTTTGCTATTATGTCTTTAGTTACTTTAAGTTTTTCTATACTCTCCTTTAGTTTCTTTGGAGGCAATATATTAGCATGTTGAAATTCTGGATATTGTAATCTACTTGTGTGCCACTGTATGCCTAACTCTATTATAATAGCTTCTGCCGTTTTGTCAAGCTCTAAGGCGTTAAAAGCCGAAATACATGACGTACCTTTTAACTGTACAATGTTATCACCTAGTGCTTCTTTAACTTTAGCAATGTTTTCTTTTAGTAGTTGCCAATCACTACCTATTCTAATATACTTGTTTAGTTCATCATAGCCGTCAATACTGATAGTTAACTTAATAGCTTTAAATTTTTTCCACAGTTCAAGAATATTATACTTGTCGTTTAGTAATAAAGTACTCAAGTTTGTGGCATACTTTAGTATTACTTTTTCTGGGTTCTTTACGTTTGCTAACACACGATAGTGTATTGGATCCAGTATGGGTTCTCCACCTGCAAATTCAATCTCTTCTACGTGATCCATGAGTGTAACTAGTTTATCTATAAAGTTTTTATTTGTTTCAAACATATTATATAGTCGCTTACCACCTGCAATCTCATGTACCTTTTTTACATATGATTTAGTCTCTTCATCATAGAACTTCTCAACTCTATCCCAGTCCTGAGCCCATTTTGAACTGTCCTTTGGCCAACACATACGACATTTAAAGTTACAGATGTTTGAAAGTTTTAGTTCCATAATAGGAATCTTAAATGGAGTTACGCCTGTCTCAATCCATTCAGTAATATTTGAAATATATTCCGGATTCATGCCATGATCTATTAGTCTATTCTGTCTTAGGCTTAGTATCTGTTGATCTTCCATCTTCCAACAGTTTTTGCATTGTGATATCTTTTTACCTGAAACTAAATCCTGTCTTACTTTGTTTAGATAGTCTGAGTTCCAATATTCTTCTAGATCAAAGTTGCCGTTCTGTACATGTGGATTACCATTGTAGGTATCATATCCATCCACAATATTTCTGGGTGGTTGTCCTCTACAACATAATTTAACTTCTCCCTGTGGAGCAGTACTTATATGTACAAAAGGAAGTATACAAAACGTGTCTGGATTAATGTCCACACCCGATTCTTCACTGATCTTACTAATGAAATCTGTTGCTTCCTTACTTACTTTTTCATAATTATTCAAGTGGTTTCCCAACTCTTAGTTTATGTACATAATCTGGATGTGCTTTACTAATAGCAACATCGGCCGCACAAATACAATCCGGCTTGTTACATATAATAGTTTCAGTTGGCATTTCAAAACTTCCATCATAGATATTACCTAACTTGCCACCCACTTTACAAATAGCACGATATACATCACCAGTGTTGGCAATGCTTATCTGTTGTACGCCGGCCCAACACTCCCAACCCATGAAGCGATTTTCCTCACGAGCAGTTACGTTGTTTACATTATCATCTTTACTTGTACCATCTGATGAAAATGTACGAATATTATTAAAATTATTTGTAGACATACTATTACTTATCCTGTCGTTCTGCAGGTATAAATTTGCTGAATATGGGTTGATTTGTCATATCTGTATTATAACCATCAACGCCACATTCTCGTTCACATGTCTCCATATCAAAATTAGTTTTTACTAATACTTCCATAACGTTCTTCATGACTTCTTCGTGGGTATATATGTTTAGATCATTTGCATCTTTGGCCACATTATACTTTTCACACCAATCGTTCCAGTCCTTGTGATTTGTATATACAAAACAACAAGGGTATAACTTGCCACTTGCTCCTAGGAATCGAGCCATGCCTTTAAGACACTTCGCTGAAATCCCAATCGATTTGTCTGTGTTCTGATTCATCTTTAAATAACCCTGGATGATAGTTTCTTAAACTTTTTACTGGTCTAAATTCGTTAAACCCTATTTCTTTACTAAATTTTTCTGCTTCATCTACCTGATGTGCGTTATATGGAAATACAATATATTTCCAACTTAGGTATGGTCTATTTTTAGCATTATGTAGAGCCTTTACTGCATACATAATAGTTGACCATTTACTGTTCTGTCTGTAGATATGATTTGTATCTTCGAGTCCATCAATACTAAAATGCCAAATATGTTTGCCTCTTTCCCAAGGCAACGCCGCCACACTATCCCAAAATGCTTCGTTACGATGGGCACCGTTTGTTTCTACAAAAAACTTTTTACCCAAGTCCATTGCATATTTTATAATCTCTAAGAAGTTTGGATGGTATATTGCATCACCATATGCACCCACAAAGTTATATTTGTTATAGTTTGTGTTTCGAAGTATTGCTTTGATAGTATCTAATTTTATAAATCCAGCGTTCCAGATCTGTCTGTTTGCCCAGTCGCGATGCCTAGGACAGGCAACACACCCAATTGTACAACGAGTGCTTAGTTCTACTTCAAGTCCTATTTCATTGCTGTCGTTCATGCATTTTCCTTTAACCAGCTTAGTTCTTCACTATTGTAGTAAGGATTGGTTGCTTCAAATCCTGCTATCTCTTTGAACTTAGGATGCTGACCCAACATACCATCTTGGTGTGGACGATGCCAACCAGTTCTAGTCATGTTAACTCGTGGACGAATTTTACGAATAGTATATGGTACATCATATGTTTTTAGCTCTGCAATAATCTCTATACATTCTTTTAACATACCCGGTAGGAACATAATATGTACATGCATACCTTTCCATTTACCCTGACGTAGACGTTCTTCTTCCTTCTGATAATGCTTGATTAGTTTCCATATAGCAGTAACATTATTAATAATCTTTTCATGATAAGCAAATTCAAAATGGTAACTGATAACAACATAACTTAGATATGGCAAGGCCTTCTCATATATTTTCATTGGAGGGCTACCATTAGTTGTTACACTCATTTGATGTACGCCCTTTTCATCTGCATACTTTAGCATCTGTAAAAACTGTGGGTTTACAAAAGGCTCTCCACCTGTAAAACTAATCTTAACTTTCTTTTTAGTGCCTGCTAGTATTTTATCTACTGTGTCTGTAAATACTTCCCAAGGCATATGTTCACTTGTTTTGTTGTGTAGTTCATTACCACAATAACTACAATTATAGTTGCAACGTTTACCCAAGTTCCATTCAATGCGAAGCATCTCATCTTTTTTGGCAGTTAAGTCTTCAATTGCTACTAGGTTATGCAAAGTATTCTCCAAACTCAGGACAGTGATCTAGTATATTATCATTCCTTATCATATCTAGGTCTTTTGTAAAGTCAATAAACGTATTCCACTTGTTAGTATCAAACGTTCTTTTTCTTAGACTTTTACATAATACCTTAAAGTCATCTATATTATCCAAATCATTTAGAGCTAGATCACGAAGTTCATCAGGAACATTAAGTGGACTCAAATAATCCGGTTGGTTACAAATAGTAGTAAATGCCTTTTGGGCACTTATGTTATCGTATTTATTTGCCCAACTGTGTAATAAGTCATATAGCTCTTTTAAGTTTAGTAGATTATAATTCTGTACAGTTACATTAAACGCAATATTAATGTCTGGTATTGTGGCATACCTTGCTATGTTCTTTTCAATCTGTTGTATATCATATCTGCCACCACGAATATAACTATAACGTGTACCTGTTCCTTCTATACTGAACACTAGACTAACAGTCTTAAACTGGCTTAGAAGCTCAATGATACGTGGGTTCTGTACTGTTCCATTAGTAGTGTATAACAAATGTACATCTGTCATACCTTCATCAATCATCCATTGTAGAAAATCATTATGGTGTTTGGCGAGCATGGGTTCGCCTCCCTTGAAATCTATACGCTTTACGTCCTTTAGATGAGGCAATAAGTTTTGTATGTCTTCCACAGTCGTATTACGAATACGTTGCGGTCGCTTATTTTTTTGGTACCTCTTGTCCTTGTTAGCCAACAAGACTTCTTCTTCAAACCAACTGTTGCTCGCCCAACTTCCACACATAACACATTTTAGGTTACATACATTGGATAGGTTAATGTCTGCTTGTACTATTTGAGGAGCTTCAACTACTAGAGCAGTTGTTGGTTTAGTAATATACTTACCAAACTTCTCATCAAACCATGTACGACGACTATGACCTATTTGATCTTCTCTTTCCCAACAACTATTACAGTCACTGGGTCTTTCTCCATTTAGAAATGCCTGCCGTAATTCTTGCATACGCAGACTATTCCAATTATCCATGATTGATTCATGTTCTGTATTTGGCGGTCTACCCTTATTTGTAAATTGACAACAGGGTTTGATGTCACCATTAGCACTTAAACATATTGAATGCCAGGGCATCTTACACATTGTCATTAACGTTGTGCCATCATTGTTAAAGTCAAACTACATACTCTTAATTTGAATTTGCTTCCTTCTGCTTGTTCAAATATAGATATCTTTGCTCTCTGCCCACTTGTAATGTCATAGGTTAATGCATATTCACTAGGTAAAAATATACCAAGGTCCTTGAATGTATCATTGATATTCTTTTCTAGCTTTGTTCTAAAAGGTTCATCAATCCACGCTCTAGCCAAAACCCTACCGCAAATTGCTGGTAGCTCTTGTTTAATTTCTGCTCTGTTATCAAACGTTTTAGACTCTGGCATTATCTGCCAGGGATCTTTATATACTATAACAGCCCTTTCTTCATAAGGAATAATCTGATTACTCAATTTCATACCACTTTCCACAGAACTTTACTTGTCCCGGTTTTGTTTGTATAATATCCTTTAGTAGGATATTAATTTTGTCCATTGCGACTCTATGATACCTATCTGTAACTGTTAGAAACAATGCATTCCTATAGTTAATGTCGCTAGAATGTTCTTCGGGTTTAATATTTCTCCAATCCCTTGCTTTGGGTTTTACTTTCCCCCATACGCCTTCAGGATCGTCCATAATATTACTGCACCAATCCCATCCAAATTGTAATAGTAGTTGTGGATCAGATTCGTCCAGCTTGTATAGGTTATAGTAGTCCGTACTAGTACTTATCTCCTTGTGAGGAAGATCCTTGTACCATGTTAAGCAGGGTTTGGGATAACTCTCTGTCAATAAGTTATATTCATGATATAAAGCAGTTACCGGAAGTTCTGGAAAGTATTCAGTAAGTACTTCTATTTTATTTCTACTAGGATGAAACTCTAACCAATCCTCATCTGCATTTGCATGTACATGGATAGGTGACTTAACGCCATTGAAACGTATTGACTTCCAGAGTGCATGTACTTTAAATATATAGAATATATCGTGGCCACTATTTTGTCTAGCCCAGCTTCTTGAATCGTGAAGTTGCCAGTCTTCTGTTCTTATTACTCTCTGTAAAGTATCGGGTATATTATTATCTCTATACTCTATTAGATCACTGGGTTTGCAATCAACAGCAAGAAGTCTACCCCAGGGTTCTTCTTGTGATATCCTAAAAAATTCCTTTATGTCATGTCGGCGGCTGTCTGCCATAGTCTCTCCTTTAGTTCGTCTGTTGTTATTACTTGTCTGCTGTCTGGATCAGAATAACTTGATAGAGATTGTTGCCAGACATCTTTTGTCCAGGGTGTACATGCCAAATAATCACATAGGCGCTCGTACTCTGGATAACTGCGGTCAACAAACATTAAACGAAAGTTAATTATGTGTCCGCCAGGTATCTCTTTCTGATATGGTATAATATTATTATCGCTCCAGCGACTAGCCATAAGTCTATAAGCCGCATCAATACCATCCTGTATGTTGTGTTTCTTTTCCACTGTCATTAAGCCCACCATCATATCTGCATATTTAATAGGCATAGGTAAACGACTTAGATATTTCATTACACTATCATAATCAACCTTATGCTTTCGACATTTATCAACTAGTTCTTCCTTTAAGTCTTCACCTTGTAAATCTTGCCAAAATATCTTTTTAATAACGTTTCCCTGAAACTGTTTATAGCCAATGGGATCATTTTTATCTACTGAAACAGATACAATCTTAACTTCTGTAAATATTCTCCGCCAGAATACATCAAACCATCCTTCATGACATCTGTGTACTGGTATTTTGTAACGCCTTTTGTCATTGTTAATTAATTGTTCAATTACTGTATAATATTTTTTAGTATCAGGAGCATTTTCCTCAAACTGTTTCCACCATGAATCTGTGCCAGTATATTGTAGGGTATCTCCAAACCATACTTCTTTTTTAAAGTCTGTATTTTCTAAAGCCCAGCTTCTCCAACTACTTCGTATACGCCAACGGTTAAATTCGTTAGCTTCACCTGTTAGCTCTCCATCGTGATACTGAAAATACTTGTCGTGATTGCCAATCTGTATAGCTAACCATTCACCACATGCACCGCCAGGATAACTAAAGATAGCCTGAGGAATATTAATCATTCTTACGCCATTGTGAATAATATCTATTGCCCCAACGAACTGTATCTATAGTAGGATGATCCCAACCTGTTTCCACTACTGTACAACCACTAGCAATTGCAAACTCGTTAATAATTTCTTCAGTCCAGCCAAAGAAGTCAATCCATTTTGCTTTAATATGATCATGTTGTATACCTGGATTAGCACGGATAATTATTGTACCACCTGGCTTACAGAAATTAACTACACATTGCACTTGATTGTAGATAGTTTGCTTGTCACCAAAGTTAATACTTCCCAATGCAAACACCATATCACTTTGTTCTACTTGTTCATAATCTTCCATGCTTACACAGATATCTGCTAGATCATTATATGGATCGATACCTGTAACTCTCTTACCCAAACGTTCCTTAAATTCATTACGTCCACAACCTACATCAAGTATAGTTAACTTTTCATCTGGATCCATCGCTTGGATTTCCTCAGTTAATCTTTGTCCAGTCCAACGATGCTCGTAACTGGTTTGTTGTGTCCAATAACCACCATCATCACCCTTAGTTTGATCCCAACTAAAATATGTGTTTAGTATTCTATCGTCTAGTTTTTCAACAAAGGCATTAAACTCTGCATCTTGACTTACGTCTTGTTCGTATGCTTGTTCAATCCATTTGGATAGACTTTTATGTATCTTTTTGTTCATGTTTCTTTATCTCCTTAGTATAGCTTGTATAATCTTGTTCTTTTTCTAACGAATTTAAATGTGATTCCATTAATGCATACCATTCTGGAAATATCTCTGCAAATTTTTCTTTTCTTATATAATCTAAAAAATTGTTACCTGCCCAGAAGTTGTGAAACTCTTGATCAACTCCATATTCTGTATCGTCTGGTAGTACAGGAGGAGAAACTTCTAAGTATTCAACTACACTTTGTACCCACGGACTTTTGCTGTCTTTATATTTCGCTAGTACTTTTTGTTTTATTTGTTCAGGCATATAACGACAGTCGTTACGGTGTTGGCTAACAAAATGTCTGTTAACATGACAGACAAACCCTATTTTATTAAACTCTTCTTCTATTTCTTCTACATACCATACGTTATATATACTAACTGTCGGATCTATATTACATTGCCAATCATATTCATCTCTTGCTTGGAAAAACTTTACAAGATTTTCTTTAACTTGATCCCATACTGCTAGATTACGTTGGTATTCAAATCTTTTGCCTATATCATCAATACTCAATAGCACTTGTATTTTACCGAACTTATTTAAAATATCTATTTGTTCAGGACTTGGAAAATATGTTCCATTTGTGTTGTAACGTATAGATATTTTTGATGTGTCCATTCCTCTTGCAATCATTTCTTCCAGCATCTGGAAATGTTCGGGAACCATAAAAGGTTCTCCGCCCATGAAATGTATTAGTTTAATCTCGTCAAAGCCATTGATGTCAGTCCAGAATGATTCTTGATCAATCCATTCACATTGTTTAGTATAAACAATTTCTGGGCTTTTCTTATATGGTACAATAGGATGCTTTTTTGTTTTTTCATCGTCCCCAACAAATCCGTGTTCAATATTATAATGACTATAGTGTCTATTCAAGTGATATGCATCTTTAGTCCAACTACTGCTATTATGAACTCCACATATTCTGCATTTTAAGTTACAACGATTACCGGGCTTTATTTCCAGCCATATAAGTTGTCTATTTCTGTCAGCACCATTCATAACTGATTCTGTGTAGTCTATAACTTGATCCTGAAGGCTAAACTTTATTCTGTTTAGAAATTTGTTATTATCTCCCCAACAGACTTTACAAGCAGGGTGTTTGCTATTACTATCGAAACTATCAACAAACTTTTGTCTGGTGGGATTATTCAAGGCTTGATTTACTGTTTTGCCGTTAATATTTAGAACTTCACCAGTTGCATCATAAAGTCTTCCTCCAACACAACAGGGTTTAATATCACCATTTGATTCCACTGCCATATGTACATAGGGCATTGCACAGAAATTATTACCTTCCTCTAACAACCAGTCAGTAATCTTATCACGACGGTTATTAAAGTATGTAGTTACCTTTTGTTTCATTTAGTAAAGACGTAAACGCCCTCCCACTTTTCTCTGCCGGAAGTCTTATCGTTACCTACTCCTGGTCTTGTATTAAGGATCATCTTAATAGTGGTACTATGCTTGAAACCAACTTGTTCTGCAGTTTTAATCCACCTATCTACAACTTTGAATTCTTCTTTGGGGGTTTTATAATCAGCAATGTTGGTAGCAAATACACCATCTGTATTTAATCCTTTATGTATATTTTGCATTGTAGGTAGAGCATACTGTTCAAACCAATCATCAAGTGTTGAACACCTAACCATACATTGTGTAGGTTCGTCACTATATTTTTCTAAATTAAAATAGGGAGGTGAGCTAAATGCTAGATCTATATTCTCAGGTTCAAATTCTTCGCTTACATCACAATGTATAGTACCACTGGCACCAGTTGCTTCTTGTATGCAGGAGTTTAGAAACTCTAGATAATGTACTGTTTCTGTATTTGGATCCACTGCAACATAGTTATAGTTCATATTACTTGCTGTCACGCCCAAAAGACGGCCACCATAACCAGCACTATAGTCGTAAACATCGCCCCATAGGACAGGACATAAACGCTCTACTAACGAGCGAGCGTTCTGTGGTTTAAAGTTTTGTATATTTTCTCCAGTAACTAATTCAAGCGATCGACGTAGTGCTGTCGGATATACTAATCTGTCACCATCGCGGAATTCAAAGCAAATACGAATAGCTCGACGTAGCTTTGCATCATCTAGAAATCTGTCCCTTAAACTATTAGATCCTCGACCCTTGGGTTCTGCTGTCATCATATTAGGGAACATAAACCTATTTATTACTTGCCCTCTATTATTACCTAAGCCTAAAACATTCTCATGAACGGCATTGTAACTGGTGCTTTTAAATTTTCTGATTGCATCAAGGAGTCCTCGTTCTGTGAAGTATGTAATAGGAACAATAGCCCTATCGCGGTAAAGAGCCATAACAGTATCAATAGTACCAGTTGGATCTGCTTCATAACTTTCCTTTGTATGCTTTGAAAATTCTGGATATAGGTCCTCATAGCCAGTAAACTCGTCTTCAAAAATATATTTACTTTTTATATTCCAGACATCATGTAGATGTTGTATATTCATAGTTAACTGTTGATTCGTTTCTTTGCAGTAGTTCCGCACCATTGCGGGTATGAAACTTATGAGCCATTTCTGTTGGAGGACTAAGTGTTACATATCGTTTAATTTCTGGCCGTGTTTCCTGTATGTGCTTAAAAATTGTATTAATCATATTTCTACCAGCACCTGGAACATAACTCCATACAGTATAAAACATAACAGTATCAGGATTAGAATTGTTTTCCAGATCCTCTTCTGTAGTAGCAACTCCATTTGTATATGATAAACAAATGATTGCTTCTGGACCCTCATTCATAACAGGTGCTTCAACGGCATACTGATCTTCATATAGGGCATAGACTTCTCTTCCTTCTGCTACCCTCCAAGCCAAAGGGATATGTGGTCTAACTGGATCGTCCTTGCAGTATGCAAGTTTCCAGTCTGTATTCATATTCACTAACATTCTTACTCCATTTTATTTTAAATTATATTTTGACCAGTCATCAAACGTCTTATGTTTGCTTACAAAGTATTTCTTTGGATCTGGATTTATATCTTCAAATTCCAATAGGTCGATATCAAGAAATCGTTTATTAGTTATAAGCCATTTCTTAATCTGTCCTGCTAAAATTTCATGTGACTCAGTTGTTAAATGACATTGCCTAACATCATTGATCATGTGAAAGGTCTGATCGTATTTTAGAATTTTATCTTCAACCTCAAGTATATCATGTAGACTAGTTCCCATTCTAGTAAACCTGCTTTTGCCATTTGGTGGAAGCCAGAACTTAGGAAAATTTGAGAACGATCTTATGAACTTTGCATCTGGCCTAAGTTGTTTAATACGTTCTATTACTAAGTTATAACTGATACATTCTCTTTCTAAAAATCCGTCCACAGTACATAATTCATGCCATTTTTCTAGATTTAGACTGGTGTTGTAAAGTTCTCTTCCTTGTTCACTTGTGTCATCTCTATACTTGTCCTGTAATTTTTTAGTTCTTTGTATAGATGATACAGATACTTGATCTATTGTGTTGTCAAAATTATAGTTAATAGATATTCTACCTGGACTTGTTAATAGAAAGATAACCTTATCATATACTTCATGGTGTTTCTCAAATTGTGTAAAACTCCATATTATGTCAGTTCCACTTACGGCATGTGAAGTTACTGAAGTTGTATCATCTTTTATGAATTCCATCCATGTTGGAAAAACCTTTAAAAGCTTCGCCATATATTGTGTATTATCCTTGGCGTCTAAGATGTCATGCCTTACTCTAGGATTAAACCTATGTGCAAAACTGTCTCCAAACACTCCTATATTCTTCATGTCTTCCTAAAAAACCGTTGTTATTAATCTTATTCCTATATACAAAAAGATCCCAATAAAGAGAGTCACTCCTAAACTGGGTTCAATAATAAGAACTGAAATGAAAGTAACGAACAAACTGATAATAAAAGCCAGTAAGTCCGTTTTAGCAGTAGTTGGATCCATTGTATAAGATCCATCTTCTGCCCATTTATCTAGGAAGGACATTTAGAGAATGCCAGTCCAACGAATGCTACCCCAAGTTGATGGATCAAAAGCTGAACCACGAGTAAAGTTTGTTGCTGGTGAATTATAACCTGCAGCCTTTAACAAGTCTCCTGCTTGAAAACCCTTCTTAGGATTGTCAACTTTACAAATAAAACCGTTAACACTTTTCTGAGTGCCACCTGCATTTGTTTTCATTAACTTAAAATATTTATTACCTTCTTCAACAGTAATTTTAAACTCTTCAATACTTTTCTTCTTCCAGTCACTTAGCACACCATCATCACTCTTATCTGCACAAGACTGACACCAATCTGCATAGTTCTGCTCCATAGCAAAAGCCACTTCAGTAACTGCTTCTTGTAACAATACTTCTTGAGCTACATCTTCGAACATCATATTTTCCATTTTTAAAACTCCTGTTTTTTTAGCTTACTCTTATATAATAACACCAATATGTCTTGGTGTCAACCTTTTTATGCAGGAAAGAATCCTGCATTTTCAACTACTTATAAAAAAGTTTAATTTATTTTTGATTTTTGTATAATATATTCACCATCATCCTGGAATATATCGCCTGCATATACACAATTAAAGGCGCCATTAGCTATATACTTGCCTACATTTTTAGGCTTTAGAGTAAATCCAAATACTGGAGTACCTTCCCAAGCACCTACCTCTAGATAACAAACATTAACAAAGAAGTTAAGTTCCTTTGAATGACTTACCAGCATGTGATAGCCCACTTTCTCTCTGCCACTAGTCCAGTTTTTATCCTGTGTAGTTTTCACTTCTATAGTAGCAACAATGTCACCAAACTTATCACGAACATATACATCATAAGCGGCTCCGTTTTCACTTGCTTCAGCAGTAAATTTATTACTACGATTAGTAATCTCTTCTGCTAGAATCATTGCTGAAATATAGTGTATAGTACCACCAATAAACTGTTTATCACAGTTATCAAAAATCTTAGATTTATATTGTGTACTAGTGACTGCCCTTAGTCTTTCATAATACTCTTTTATACCACCTACTAATTCAGTAGGATCTATCTCTTCAAGTATTTCGTTTAGTTCTTGATTCTCTGGCTGTCTGTGTGTCTCAAGATTTAACATACGTTTATGATCTGTCTCTTGACTCTTACGTTGTCCAGTAATAGTTTTGCCCAGCTTACCTTCTTCTAGCTCTTTAATTAAATCAGGACGAGGCTCACACCATCCGTTTTTGCCTGTAAAGCCGTGTTTAATTTTTTTGTATTCTTCATACATTTTATATGAGAAACGAAGACCTTTACAATAGCCTTCTTTTTTATCACGAGTCCAGTCTGGATAATGACGAAATACTTCTTCACAAGTTTCAAACTTACTTGAATCACTTGCTTCTACACGGAGGTTGTCTTCAGCATTAGCTTGTAGTAGTAGAGGATCCCATGGATCTTTGCCTTCAAATTGTGTTTGCCATAATACTGGAACTTCAAGACATGCACTCTCTTTTAGTATTTTCTTACGAGTGTTGCCACCAAGACTATATATAACACCATCATTAGCAAGGAAGACTTTTAGAGGCTCTTTCAAGCCGTCTTTAATTAGGCTTTCCTTTAGTGTATCGTATGACTCCCTTGTTTCTTCTGTTGTAAACTTACGAAACGTATGGTTAATAGGTTGTGTCTTAACACTTTTAATGTCCAGCATTTCATCACATACGCCTGCAAAGATACGTTCATTAGGTGCATTAGATTTAATTACTATTGGTCCTTTAATCATTGTACTCTCCGATTATTTTTACTATTATGTTTAATATATAACAAGATGCCTTACTTGTCAACCTTTATTCTTGATTCATTACTATAGATAGATTTTCAAAACTCCATTCCACATGCTTAGTATATAGATCTTTATAATATTCCTTGGGCTTGGGTTTTTCTTTAGTCTTGTCCATAACATGTTCTAAAGGAGTTTTACCTGTCTGTCTTTTAACGGCCATACCTGCTCCTCCAGTTACAATACCAACTGTATTTCCAGTTACTACACTATGCACGAAACTACCTACACCAAATATAGGATTACAAGCAGTTAACAAAAAAGCCAATGCTATTATTTTTAAATATATCATCTAACAGTTAGCCTTAATTCCTGTACACAATGTTGTACACATAATGCCTGAACTTTACAATCTTCAAGAGCATTATGTGCCTTAAAATCTATTTTCTTTCTAGGGTCACTAGGCATAATACCAAATAATGTACGACTATCTTTTATCTTCCAGAAAGGCCAGGGTATATGATGATTCCATTGTTTGTACATATGTTCCATAATAACAATATCAAATGCAGGTCCCTGACACCAAATTGTATCAAGTCCTACACACCATTTATTAAGAGATTTGAGTACGTCAATAACAGGTGTGCGATCTGTTAAACCAAATGCATCTTCCTGTACCTCAGGTGGTTGTGTTCCCCACCAAGCAATAGTACTGTCGTCCACTTGCCTACCTTTTTCAGTCTGCTCGTCGACATCTAATTTAAAATAGATTTCACTATGAGGATCACTAATACTATTGGGATTAAATTTAACTCCACCTAGAGTCAATACAGTAGCGTCAAAGCCTGTTGCTAGTGTCTCAAGATCTATCATACCATGTGTTGCCATTTATTTTACCCATACGTGATGGAATTTTTCAGGCATATTCTCACATGAGAAGTTAGTATCTACATAATTAACCACTTCTACACAATGTTGTTCACTATAACTAAAGTGAACATCTGGAAGTGCAAAAGCATAATGAATAATAACATCACCTAGTAGCAATACACCAATAATTAAGGCAATACCTAAATATAAATTTTTCATTATAAACATGCTCCACTTATGTTTTGTACCATATCAAGTCTTTTTTGCAGACCCTTAATAACTTTTGGATTGTTATGAGTTTCCATCTCATGTTTAATCATGTATGGTAAAGTTCTCATTAAAACTTTTTGTGCTTCAATGTTATTAATAATGTTCTTTTTTAACTGAGCTACTGAAATTGGCTTTGACATGTTTAAATTTTCCCTATTATCTAATTATGTATAGAGTATAGCACCAATATGTCTTACTGTCAAGAAAAAAGTGCAGAAAAGTTTCCTGCACAATCAAGGACTTAGCAATTCTTTTGAAATTATTTTGAAATATCTTGTATTATATCGCCTATTGTATCGTATTTTCTCCAGTCCATAGCATCTTCTGACATCTGATTTAGACTACTTAATAATGTTGCATGTGCTAAATTGTTCCAACCTATACTATCTAGTTCACTATCTAAATAGATTTTAGTCTTTTTAAGTACAATTCTTCCTATCATTTGTAGTACAGTATTGTATTGTTCTGGAATATTAGCAAACCCATGTGCTTCAGTGAACTCACTAATTATACTATTTCTAAGCAAATGAAATGCTCTTATATTTGGTGTAAGTTCCAGCTCACTACAAGTAGTAACGTATTTTGCTTCAGCTACCATATCTTCTAATTCATATAACATACCCAAATCAAATACAACAATGTCTTTATTCTTATCTGCTTTAGCAATCTTTTCAGCAGTCTTTTCACCATGATCACTATTCTCAACAATCTGTCTGGATACTTCTTGTGATTCCAATTTCAGATGTTCAATTATAGTCCAGGGTGATGTAGGTTCTTTCTTAACCATTAACTGTAATAGTATTGACTTAATAAGTATCCATTGCTTCTTATTAATTAGATTATAGATCTCTTCAACTGGTATCTTATCTCGTTCTTCTGGATAGAAACTATCCTGTATTCGTTGTGCAACAGTTTGTACTATGTTTTCACTATCGTTAAAGTAAAGTAACTGATGGTCTGCAAGTAAGCTATTAATCTCTTCATCAAATATCTTTAGATCAAAGTTGTTATCGAATATAATAAAGCCACTATCATATACTAAACTTAAATAGATACAGTCTTTGAATGTTGCTAGATAATTTTTACTGCCTGGAAATAAATCACTACTTACTCTGTAGTTAACTCTATTTGTTATTAAAAATTTAAATGTACTTTCGTTTATAGGATTGCCCAGAAAGTCTTGACCTGTAAGTATCTCATTACGGATTGTGTCAATACTATTACTCCATAGGTCTGGATCCTGTAGAGCTTTTCTAGTATGAAGACTGAAACCCAGCCTTTCTGCAGTGGATTCCATCGTGGAGTATGGATAGCCATCTACAAAAAGACTGGGTGTGCTTACTATTTCACTTGGGGGGAGGAGTCCAATATCTGGGCTCAGTGAAATAGTATAGTCTGCTAGATCATTAAAAGCAATACTATTACTAAAAATGAATCTATTTCCTTGTAAAATCATCTTTGATCTTTCGGTCCATTATATTATGTTCATCTGGATTGTTACGGCGCCATTCTCTTTCCTTATACCAATCGTGTACAACGTGATACAGTACTCCGCAAAAACATAGAGTGCCAACTAATAATAGTACACCTTGTGTTATATCATCCATCATATAAACTTGTTCCACATTTCAGCAAAAAATATATATGCACCATAGGCATATACACAATATATAACAGACTTTAAAACCTTGTTAATGCTATCATCAGCTTCGTAAACCCAATCGTGATACTTCTTTGGTTGTGCCATTTTCTTACTCTTTCTAATATTATATTCAATTTGCCAGCTTGGAAAATTTAAGACTATATAAAATACAATAACAATTGAAGTTAATCCTAGTCCTAATATTATACCGGTACTCATACGCCCATTTTTTCTGTTTCATCAACAAAATCTTCTACACATGTAAAGGCAAGACCTGGATCCTTACCCATGTGATATTCCAAAGCCACACTAAAACATGTTTGTGGATCATCATAGTAGTCTAGTACTTCGCCAGTGACTGTGCCATCTGGCATAATACTTACCATTAATAGATACCATCCTAGAATTATCATTTTACTACCCTCGCAATTTCAATCATTGTTGCTGATAAATTAATCTCTACGTCTGCTACTTGTGTATGCTTAACCAGTCCATTACGAATGGCTAATACACACTCATCATACTGTTCATCATTAGTTGTATACAAGTCAATGTTACGATACAACCAAGTATATATGTCATTGTATTCATCTGTCCTAGCACTCTTTACAATCAGTTTACGAGCTTCAGCAATCTTCTTTGCTTTGAATAGCTCTACCATTTGCATACGCCACTCTGCACTAGCACCTTCATCTTCTGGCTTTGCCAGTACACCATCAACAATCATCATCTGTACTGTATTAATAGTTTTTCTGAGATCTGGATAGTTTGCTCTAACCATTGCATCAAGTGTTTCAATATCAAACGTTACTGAATTGTCCTGTAGGATCTCTCCTACTCTGACTGTAAAGTCTGTTTGATCCAGTTGTTCAATGTGGAAGCCCTGGCATCTTGAATGTAGTGCAGGAATAATCATATTAGGATAGTTACATGTTAGGATAAAACGTACACTTGCATGATACTGTTCCATTACACCACGAAGTGCCGCCTGTCCTTCTGGCGAGATATGATCTGCCTCATCTAATAGGATAACTTTAAAGTCTCCCCAGGGCATTGTTTCACTGAACGCAGTAATACGTTTACGAATTAATTCCACGCCATTATCTCTACTGGCGTTAATATACATTACATCAGCTTTCTCAATATTAAGTTCGTTAATAAGAACTTTGGCTAGAGTTGTTTTACCTGTGCCTGGCGATCCACTAAAAAGTAAGTGTGGAATACCTCCATCTGTAATCCAGTTTTGTACCTGTTTACGTTGTGCAGTATCCTTAAACACATAATCAGTGATGCGTTCTGGACGATACTTCTCTACCCATAAATCTTTTGCCATTTTAATATCCTATTACTACTATTGCGTGTCTGTATTGATAACCACTGTTTGCTCCACCATGATCCATATACCAAGGCCATGTAAAAACATCTCCAGCTTTCCAAGTTATACTATCTGTACCGAAGCCAAAGAACTCACCTGCACGTTGATCTTCTGGAAATATAATAAACTTTTTAGTTTGTGTAGGCAATAAGTGTTTTGTTTCCTCACCATATTGCTTGATGTAAAAGTTACGATTTATATCCACATGGAAGACGCTAATTTTACCAGGCCTTTGTCTTGTTACTCTCAAGTTTGCTTTAGTAATGCCTAAACTATCAGCGACTTGTCTTGTTAGTGGATCCTCGTTCCCCAATACTGTGATAGCAAGTTCACTACCATCAGCACCTGGGAATCGATTGTTGTCCATATTATCCTTATTCAAACCCCAGAATGCATGTACTTTAAATTCCAAGTGTCCAGGCAATTCTAGATTAATATTATCTACTAACGTATAACACGGACCTACATGTGTGGATCGATATTCTTCTGCAATTGCATCAATGTTGCCACTTTCAATATAGTCGTGCCATGTAGTTAATATCATATTATACTAATTTTTTTAGGGTTTGTCAAGTAAAACTTGATTACATAGAATTTTTACGTTCTTGGATTTCTGCACGTCTAGACTTAGTTAGTTTGCCTAAATCTCCTAGTGCCTTTCTAGCTCTTGCGGCGGCTGCCTTGGTATTTTTATTTTCCCAAGCATCATGCTCTTTTGTGTAGGCTTCATATGAAGCTACAATTTGTTCGTGAATTGAATCTGCCATTTTTATCTCCTATGCGATATCTTCTTCAAAGGTAACGCCTTCAGGTTTCGTATCTGAAACCATTAACATTTCCTCATTGTCCAAGAGATAAACCTTAAGATCATCATTAATCTTAACGCCATTACTCCATCGACCATGTGCAACTAGCACATATTGATCTTTTACAATCCAGTCAATCTTTTCACCAGTACTGTAAATTTTAAACCATCTTGGGCGAACAGCTGATGCTGTCATATCTTCATCCTTGAGAATAATTCCAGATTTAGTCTTTTTAAATCCAGATGGATTATCCACCATGATCGCTAAGATTTTCTCGCCAAATGCTCTAATCTCTGTCATTGTTGTTACTCCTCGGTTGTCATACTTCCATCACTATATTCTATTTCCCAATATTGAGTACCGTCAGTTCTTGTACGTTGTCTACGGGATAGTTCAGTAACTTCTGTGTTAACCTCTTTTGATTTAGTTGTAGGTTTTGCTTCTGCTTTTGGTGTTGGAGCAGGCTTTTCTTTTACCTCTTCCGTTACCTCTACAATAGCATCGGGTTCTACGGATTCTTGTTTGATGTTAACTTGTTCTTCAACACCAACAACCGTATCTTTATAGTAAGCCTTGCTTACTGTTTCTCTACTTACAGTAACATTACCTCTATTATCGATAATGTCTCCACGAGCATTGACAGGTACATTACTTACTGCACGAGTCTCTTCGAACTTAGTTCTCAAAGCACCCATATCTAAAGTACGTCCTCTCGCTGTCTTTACTGTCTTCATTTTAAAAACTCCTTGATATCAAGTTCATATTTTATACTGTCAATACGATGAACGCCCAACAGATAAAGGCAATAGCTGGCAACACTACTTCCTCTACCAACTCCTAATACAATTCCATTTACGTTACAAGTGTCCACTAAGTGTTTTAAAAACTTAAGAACAATCAACATGCCACGTTCTTTGTATAGAGTTAGTTCTTCTAGAACTCGTCTGTATTGAATATCATTATCTGTAGCATTTAGTAAGTACTCAATAATATCCATTTCCTTGTATTCATCTGGCATATGCCAGTTTTGTAGACATGCGTCAACATATCCCTCGGTTTTATTTTCCGATAATGCAGTAATCATATCATCTACATCGTACTTATTACACCAATCGTTATATATATTTATTGGTTCTACATCAGTAAATACGGCTTCGCTAACATCATTATTGCCTAGCCAAGCGGTTATTACATCATCATCATTCAGTATCATTTGGTTGTTCAGGTTCATCTTCACCAATAATCATTCCTTTATCTTCATAGCCTGGTTTATCCAAGCCCAATGCTTCTCGTTGAGCCAGTTCAGCTCTATGGTTTTTAACCATACTAATATACATGTGTAACTGTTCTTGTACTTGGAAGTTCTGTGTTGCCTTATGTACGAGTAAACTTTTACGGAGTAATTCCTTTTCAAATTCGAAGGTCTCTACAAAGTTTAACTGTTCTAACGGCTTGCCTTTATAACTAATCACATGTCACCTCGTCTTCTCTTTTCACAATATGCCTTAAAGGATCCCCAATTCCAATATAATAACATCCAACCAAAGAAGCTCATAAAGGTTGGCGTAAATGCTAACTTAAGACTCATAAAAATTAATAGAGAAAATATACCACATGCAATATGATCTTTAGTAGTTAACAATTACAGATCTCCGTCTTGTCTATTCTCACTATAATGTACGTCGAAGCTACCACCAGGGTAACGTGCTTCTAACTTTTTAACATTCTCCGCTAACACTTCGTTTGGATCTAAACCCAACGCTCGACATGCATTAACCCAATACCACATAATATCACCAAGTTCTCGTTTTGCATGAAATATGGTGTCTGCATCCAAAGGCTTTCCTTGGAAAATACATTTTTTAACGATCTCACTGAACTCTCCTCCTTCACTGGCCATACCAATTGAACCAGTTAATAGCAATGCCATATTGACACCACTTTCTCTTTCTAAGTCATCTAAAGTATCAGTTAGTGCTGAAGTACTATTACTAGCATCACTTGTTACTACTTTTACGAACTCTTTGTACTTATTTAAATCTGCGTTTGCCAACTTATTCTCCTATGTTTATTGAAATAGACTGCTAACTGATTCTTCATTAGTTACTCGTCTAATGGCTTCACCAAGTAATTGTGCTACACTTACTTGTCTTGTTTTATTACAACTTTTAGGGCAATGATCTAGAATAGTATCTGTTACTACTAGTTCTTCTAGTACACTCTTCTCAACCTTTTGGCATGCTTCACCAGTTAGAACTCCGTGTGTAATATATGCTCTAACACTTAGAGCACCTGAGTCCATAATTGCTTTGGCGGCATTACATAATGTTCCACCACTGTCAACCATATCATCTACTAGTATTGCATGTTTACCTTTAACTTCACCTATTAGATTCATTACTTCTGCCACACCTGCGGCTGGTCTACGTTTATCTACAATAGCAATATCACCACCAAATGCCTCAGCAAACTTCCTAGCTCTTACAACACCACCTGCATCAGGACTTACAAATACTGTGCCTTCTGTTACATCAATATTGGCTTCTATGTCTTTTGCAAAATCTACACGGCTTGTTAAATCATCCACTGGAATATCAAAGAAACCTTGTATCTGTCCTGCATGTAAGTCCATAGTTAGTATACGGTCTGCACCTGCTTCTGTCAACAAGTTTGCTACTAATTTTGCAGTAATAGGAGTACGACTTGCTGACTTACGATCCTGTCTAGCATATCCAAAGTAAGGAATAACGGCTGTTATCCTATTTGCACTTGAACGCTTGGCCGCATCAATCATAATTAATAATTCCATAAGATTATCATTAACTGGTGAACTTGTTGACTGTATAATAAACACATCTTCACCTCTAATGTTCTCCATAAATTCCACACTTGATTCTCCATCAGCAAAACTGCTAATTTTCGAAGGAACTAATGTGGCAAAACAATGTTTAGCAATGGCTTCCGCAAGAGGTAAGTTACTATTACCAGCGATAATCTTCATTTTCATGTGTCTCCTAAGTGTTAATGTAGTTCTATTATACTACGTTTAAAAGGAAAGTCAACCTTTATTTAACTTTGTGACCCTAGTATTTTCCAGTCATCTCCGTATGCTATAATGCAAATACTGTTATATGATGGATGAAATTCTAATATACTGAATGTTTTTGTTTTAAAGTTTACAAATATCTGTAGAGCTGTATGAGCTGGAATGTCTGATAATCCATCTGTATCACGAACCTTTGTACTTTGTACTCCAGTTACTAACGGCAATTCACCTTTACTTTTTATTGTATCTAATACAATCTCTTTTTGTTCACACATAACTGGTTTGTCATTCCATTCACCTGCTTCTATTTTACCAAACAATCCACTTAGAATATATACGGCAACACATGCTCCTATTAAGTATATTAACTTCATAATGACGGCTCCCTATTAAGTACCTAATAGTATTTATTAACTATGCATTTAAAGTCTGTAATACTGGCCCTAGTTTGCTTGTCATAAGATAGTCATTAAATAATAACTCGTTGCCTTCTTTTGTAAGATGATCTGTACCATTGTTTAAATGACCTGGGTTATCACCATTTCTATATTTGCCAGGGTGGTCCTGTTCTAACCAAGTTTCTACACTTAGATTACCGATATTTGATGGTACTTCTTTTCCACCAAGTTGCCACCAATTGAAATAATATATAGGCTTGTGTTGACTTATATCAGCTAGTTCAAAGTTAAATAACTTTGACTGTAGTGCTGGTAACCCTGTGTACTTCTTTCCAGCTAGGTTTGTAGCAAGGTACTTTGTTTTTGTTTCAGTATCTCTTGTTTTAAAATAGTGTCCGTTGTTGACACCTTGGTTATATACTCCAATTAGTTCTGGATGTTCTCTCCATGGTTTCATAGCATGTTCGCCCTGTAGTCGTTCTCTTTTAAGGATTGTATTTCCAAATGCATAGGGTACAGTAAGTCTTATCGTTGAGTAATTGGGTATATTGCTATCCCTGGATTTATGAGTGCTAAATGCTTTTTTAGTTGGCCCAAAGAACCAGTCTTCTGCATAACCTTCAACCGGTGCCATCCATCTTAAATGTCCACTTGTCTGGACTATAAATGCACAGTATTCAGTTGGATCCTGATACATTGCATATTTCATACATAGATCAATATATTGATTTCCCATAGCACCTCTGGCAAAATTATGAAATTTTATATTGGGATAGCTATCACATAATTTTCTTACCCAGTATCCCTGATCATCCCAGGTGTTAGGTGAATTATCTGCTTTATTAGTTTCCATATAGTCACTATGACTGCAACCAAATATGGCTACATTTTTACTTTGGGAGTTGGAAACTAGCACTATTGGCCTCGACTTTTTCCATATCAAAATTTATACTTTCACCACATCCACAACTTGATTGAGCGGCTGGTGTTGTAATTTCTAGTACTGTGCCGAATACATTCTTTTTTAAATCAACTGTTGAACCAAATAGGAACATCATACTTGCTCCATCTAAAACTAACTTTCCACCGTTGGGCAGATAAATTGTTTCATCATCTGATTGTACTTCTTCATCAGAAACTAATCCCCAGTCATATGAGAATCCTGCACAACCACCACCTCTAACACCTAACTTTGGTGTTTTGGAATTATCTTTTGCTATGTTTATTAGGTGTTCTGCGGCACCTTCTGTTACTGTAATCATTCTGTCACTCCATACATTGTGATATAAGGAATGTTAAAACTATCTGGAATTAAATACTCTAGTGCAATTATCGTTGCTCCTCCAAGTACCTTAGCTTCCGTTTGTTCAACTAACCTTTTGGCAGCTAACATGCTACCACCTGTTGCAATTAAGTCATCTGTAAGTATAACTCTACTTGTGTGACCTAGTATACCTTCTTGAAGTGTTAACGAGTCTTCGCCATACTCAAGTTCGTATGTTTCTTCTAATAGCTTACCTGGGTATTTAGCACCTTTTTTGCGGACCATTACAAATGGTAAGCTCATTGCATGTGATAGAGCCGATCCGACTACAAAGCCTCTGCTTTCAAGTCCTACTAGATGTGTAGGATTGTCGCCTGCTTCTATTAGTTTTTCTGCAAGTTCCTCTACTACATCACACCATACATTACTTGCAAATAGGCTGTTTAGATCATAAAAGTTTACGCCTTTAATTGGGTAGTCTGGTACTGTTCTAATATAGTCTTTAATTTCCAGCATTTAAAAAATCCCTAACAAACGGCATTGTATCCAACATCTCTTCTTTTGCTTCTCGTTCTTCTGCGTCTGTTAATACATTTGCATTATACTTTTGTGTAAAAGTATAGCTCATTGAGCATAACCAATCATTGTTTTCTTTACTCATCTTTTGTCTCCACATGATAACCTTTAACCCACTCGTACCATTCTCCAGCACGTTTTTTAACTTCCATATGTAATGGATCGTGAGCCCATTCATGAACAGCCTCTCTGGACTTCCATGTACTAATTGTAATCTCTACATCACCAATCTCTTCACTTGTAATATCAACAAAGCCTGGATTTGTTTCTGCAAGAGCTCTTACTCTTTTACTGTAGTCCTGATACTCTTCATTTAGATCTTTAATCTTTGCAATAAAAAATACTTTAATCACCTTCGCCTGGCTCCTCGCTTAGTAAATGTAATTTACTGCCACCAGTATATGTTCCACCTTGTTTCTCATTTGGATTCCATTCTTGTGCATCATCTAGGTGTGGTAACATTGTAGCTAGATTTGGCCATTGTGCTGAAAACTTAGCATTTAGGGCCACCCAATCAGTTGGATCGTCTGGATCTAATTTGTTATCAGGACGTATTGCATCAGCAGGACATTCAGGCTCACATACACCACAATCAATACACTCGTCTGGATTAATTACCAACATATTCTCACCAACATAAAAACAATCTACAGGACATACCTCTACACAGTCAGTAAACCTACATTTAATACAATTATCATTGACAATGAATGTCATTTATTCCCATACTCCTAGTATCATTTTAACCTCGTCACTCATTTGATCTGGACCAAACGGCGGCTCAAATGTTACTTGGACATCACATGTTTCAACACCTTCAGTAATACAAACTGCTCCGTTAACATCACTAATAATCTCATCCGCATGCGGACAAAATGCACTAGTCAATGTCATAACAATGTCTACGTGGTTTTCCTTTATATTTATTTCGTATATCAAACCCAAATCATATACGTTAATACTTAAATCTGGATCGAATACTTGTCTTAAGTTTTCTACAATTTTTTCGTTTAGTTGTTCAGACATGATTTAATTTCCTTATAGAGTAAGTCTGCAATAATTTCATTACCTTTACTATTAATGTGTCTACAGTCACATAGAAACGTATCTTCAACTAAGTGATACCCAAATGCTTTCTGCATTAATATTTTAACGCCTGACAACGTGTCGTCAGTAAAGCCGTCAATTTCAAAGTCGCATCTGTCTTCCCACAAGTTGCTCCACTTTTTATAATAATCCATGAGTACAGTCTTATTGGGTCCAGGCGCAATAAAATGTGGTGAGTCTAAAGTAAACCATTTAAACTTGGAACCCATTAGTCTAACTATATTTTGCATAGCTCTGAGCTTGTCAATATCATCAATAAATGTATGATTACTTGTATGGTAAAACTCTTCTCTAATTTTAATATATTCACTCAACCTATTTATCGCTGATTCTGGTACTTCTCCATCGAAGTGTGATTTTAGTATACTCTTTAGGTAGTTTGGATTTTTCATTTTATCACCCGTTGCATAGTGTGATAACCATTCATCCCTAATTTGCTTATGCCAGATATCACTACCTTTTGCAAGTAAACTATTCTCTTGCTTTTTTTCTGTATTGAAATCTCTATAAACATCTCCACAGAATACACCAGATGGATCACCAAGTCTAACATCTGCTATAACCATCTTTAGATTGGATACATCAATATCATATTCATTTAGTTCACATAACTGTTGTAGCATTACCATATTACTATTGCCAGGTACTGCTAGATTAATAACTTCATAATCTGGGAATTTAGCTTTTATTCTACCTGAGTATCTTTCATGATCTTCAAGGACTTGTGATCCATTCTTTTCTTCGCAACTACCATGTGTATGGCTAGTTCCTAAAAATAGGATCCAGGGTTTGTGCTTAGGAAATCGATCATGTAGTTCATCCCTGCTAATTTCTGCAGGGGCAGGCTTTCGTCTCATTTTCATGATTTAGATATGCTCTGATATGTAAATGGAGTATAGATTGCTGAATTGGCACCATGTTCCATACACTCAACTGAATGTACCCAACATCTTCCATCTGTTGCTTCTTTAATTAGTTTGTCTGCAAAATCACAGGCATGTTTGGCAAACATTTCTGCACCAACACCATCTAGTATTACTAGTTCACATAGCCCTGCATCTTCCAGTACATGAAAGTGATGTAGTTTATCATCATTCTCATCAAGCACAACCTTATGATCAAATGTATCTTCTAACCATTTTTTAAGAGGCTTTAGTCCACCAAAGTCAACTGCCCAGTTTTTATTATCTAGTTCGCTACAAGCAAACGTAAATTTAAATGCTAAACTATACCCATGTAGGAATCTACAATGTGAATGGTCTGCATGTGGTTGACGGAACACCGCTGATAGTCCGATGTTGTGTCCGTATGTTTTTGTGCTATAATAAGCCATGTGTCTCTCCTCAAGTTAAGACAGCAGAATATTTAAAGTGGGATGACGTCTAGGCCACTGGTAATATAAGTCCAATAAGTGAAAGTATTAGTAATATAATGATTGCCCATCCTACGATACTCATTATACGATCTATTGCATTTCTAGTATTACTAGGCCAAAGTATAGCAAAGATAACGACAATTATAAGAAATGCAATCATTGAATGTACCTACTATTGTTAATTTACTCTCATAGTATAGTACATCCATGTGATTTTGTCAAGAAAAAAATAACGAGCCTGAGCTCGTTATTTAAAGTTTAAATACTGTCTTTAGAAATGTTTTCTTTGGTGTATTTTAGTGTTTTTCCACCGGCTGTGACTTCATTTTTAAATGATGTTACATCACCTGCATCTGTATAGTTTAATGTTCTAATTGCAGTTGCACCGCCTTCTTCAATTACTAATGTTGCTGATTCAACATTTACACTTGCAGTTCCACAACTTCCATGTTCTGCAATCCAATCATTAAGATTGGCATATGTTGCACCTGTTGTTGTAGTAAGTCTATCTACTCTTGTTAATGCCATGTCTTTTTCTCCGTATACGAATTATATTTTCTAGGTATAGCTATATTACCTGAGGGAGTTCCACAAGTCTGTTGCATAACTCCTCCATTTGTATTTATGCTCTAGGAAGTTTCTGCCCTCGCTCCAACGTATAAACTGCCAAGGAGTATAATCTTTGAACGTTGGATTCCATTCACTATCCATTGTTTTTGTTTTTTCCTGTTCATATTCTGTTATAGGAAAAGCCTCATAGGTTTCAAAGTCAGGTTGTGCAGGAGTTTGAAATTTTATATTCCATAGGAAGTCTCCTATAAATTCCAATCGTTGTGCTCCAGCTGGTATTTTAAAGTTTACATTTTGGAAGTGTATGTATATTCCAGTAAGTTTTTCATAGCCTTCTAGATACATTGCACTAGCTCTGCCACTACCTGGGTGTGCCCTATAACGCTCATGCCAGGGTTCGTGTACTATCTGTGGTATAAACTGCATCTGCTTCTTTTGTAGTACATCTCTTAACATATGTATTTTACTAGCATCTTCCATGATCTCTCTATTGGGCATTCCATTATCAATCACTTCACTCTCACTGAATGCTAATACATCATCAAAGTCTAAGTTACGAAATTTATCAAATAGTTTATCAGTATACTCTCCTGGATGAGTTACATCTTCCCAGGGCATTTCAACTAGGTATACTTCGCCACCATATTTTCCGTGATTATCCCACCACTCGTTAAGTACTGAATTGGTCTGCAATGATGGCATGCCATTCCACTCCTGGGTGACTGTTGTCTGATGCTAATGGATATTCAGTATGATCAGGTGTAAACAGATTTGTATCATGTAGTTTAACACCTTTAACCTTACATACAGACTCTAATAACAAGCGATTCCGTGTATAGTTATATACATCATTATGAAAGTTTGATAGTTCTATGTGTGCTTCTTCCCACTTATATAGCTTTTTTCTTGGATCATCTACTTTAAAACGTAGAGCTGAATTTAAGTCATCAATCCATTCTCGTCTTGAACTAACAGTCCACATTACATATATATTTGTAGGTTTGTATGTATTGATGTATTCTATTGCTAGTCTAGTTATTCTATCATTAGAACTACCTGACTGTCCACAGTTGTAAAGACCCATTAGACAGGGCCAACTGTTCTCATGTTCTATACCGTACCCAAAGGTAAAACTACACCCAAAAGCGGCATCGCCTCCAGGTGTAGTTGAGTTACGGTTTTCTTCTAACTCGTTTAGGTTTATGTTATCGAAATACAATTAGAGTAATTCCCACCTATAGAAAAGATGATCTCCCACCCTACTTACATACATCATTCCTCTGTCGTGTCTCCACTTGGGACTAACGTAGTTTGCATGATAATGTGTTGAACCTTCAGTTATATCCACTAACATGAATTCACCTGTACTAGCATTTAGTACTAGATTGGCAATGTCAACACTATTAAGATAGGCCTCTTCATCATATACTTTATCTGCTTTGCCATCACAGTACCAGCTGAACTGGCATCTGTGTTTGACAGGATAGTAGATACGATCTTCTTCAGCCATACTTTCTATTTTTCTAGTCTTCCAGCTTTCCCTAACAGGGCCTTGCTTGACTACATCACAAACTTTATCAGGATAACGTGGATCCATCACTCTGTTGAGTGTGACCATTGCTACTGCATACATTCCAGCATATCCGTCTGATCGTGCCTCATGATATAAGTTATCAGCTAGGCATTCAAGACTTGCAGTATCCTTATCGTAATGAGGAATACTTGCCTTAAAGATATAATCCTTGCTCGTGATTTGTTGATAGTCTGGAATAATTCCAGTTGTATCAGATTTGGCTGGATATGACCAAAAACTGATAAGCACTAGACAAACTAAAAAGCAAAAGCCATTAAGTTTGTCTACTGTAGAATCATTAAAAGTATTCATTTTAATGTCCTCCCCGATGTATTTAAGTGATTTGGCCAGAAATGGCTAACATTTTCTTCATAATAACCTCAACTTCTGACTCATTGAGGAAGCCTTTTACAGTATCACCTGGCTCAGTAACGCCAGGAAGTTCAACTTGCTCGTGATCTTTAATTACTGCAATCTCATATAAACCCTGTTTACCACCATAAGAGAAATCGCTTTTAACAATACTCAATTGATAGTCTCCAAAATGTTTCATTCCCTGAATACCCTGTGGCGTAACAGTATCATAAAATGTGATATCTTCAAATTTCATAATTTTCTCCTATAGATTAAATTGTTGTAAAACCCAAACTATTGTTGCAACCGCAAAAACAAATGGAGCATATCTCCAGCCTAATTTAATTGCACCAAATACAATAGCGAATACTAAACCAATAGTAAAGCCCATAATGATTAAGGGTTGTATCGCGTTCCATAATGGTTCTATGAACTGATCAACTGACAGCCAGGCCTCATACCATGGATCATTAATAACCATTATGCTACATCCTTTGTTAACCAATTAGTTTCACAGTTAGGTGTTGATAACTTTTTCATAGCACCTTTAGAAGTTTTTACCCATAATTTAGGGTTATGAACTACCCATTTAACAACTTCATATGGACCACCTACCTTAAAGATCTGTGCATCAATACCAAGAGTCTGTGCATATTCCACAGCCTCATTTATTGTTTTAAACTTGGGTTGGAGTGTGCCTGTGGCACTTGTAAATACATCATACATTAAGCAGTTACCTTTCCAGTAATTAAGCTCTTATCTAGTTTAACTTTTGTGCTACCAAGTGAAGCACCAGTATTTTGAAAACAAAGAACAGTTCTTGGATTAACCTTATACACTTTACCGTGCTTTACGACACCACCATAAGTCCATTGAATGTTATCACCAATAACGACATTAAACTGTTTAGCTTTTTGCTTGCCTAAAAAAGTAATATGTCTGTTATACTCACTTGCCAATACATGCATATCTGCAGTATCAGTAATTGCTCTCATAGCCTCTAGGGCATTTTCTAACTTTGTATTTTGCATTTAAAACTCCTGTTTCTTTAGCTTATATATAGATAGTAACACCAAAACGTCTTACTGTCAACCTTTTTTTTAATTTATTTTCACAAATTCTTTAACTATTTCTGGAATAATCTTACTCTGTGATAGTACTGCATGTGAACTATGTATCATTGTTTCTAGTTTTTCAACAGTCTTATCTGAAAGTCCTGGATATGCACATTCATTTCTATCTGCATAATAACCTAGTGATAATTTAATATGTGTTAGTCTAGCTAGACTTATTACAGTAAGGTTTCTATGACACCCCATTATGTGTGCTTCATTTGTAATATCAAGTTTATTAGACTCTATTCTGTATCTAACCTGCGAAATATCTCCAGCTTTCCAGTCAATCATTACGTTTAGTCTAGTAGAGTCTGCTAGTGTAACTATATAACTAGTGAAGTCTGATCTATCATTCTGTTGATATTCATGTTTAATGGGCTCAACTTTTATTTCAACTACCTTAGCAGTTTCAGGATTGTGAGTTAAACTACCATATATACAACCTAAACCAAATCCAACATAAGCATCCTGAACTGCTCTCTTTTCTCCACCTTCTAGAAATTGTGCAAAGTCTTTACTAGCTGGTGAGTCTGGGAATCTATACATAAATGTATAGTACCAACTCTTACCAGTAACACTATTTAGATTTTTCTTAAAGATTATATCACCACTACCTGCATACTGGCTATTATACTTCTTCTTAGCCCACTGATGCATTGTATGGGGGTCTTTGAACCCATTAATAAACACAGTACCAGCTTTCTCAATCTTATTAAGTAGACTCTGTGGGATTTCTGCACCTACACTATTAGCAATCTCTAAACTAAGCATAGTCTCAGCCATTGAAGCATGATGGTACCAAAGGCTTCTGTTACCCCTAGTTGTTCTGTTTTTAAATGAACCATCATCTAATATGTTTCTATCAATAAAACTAAGTAAGTTTTCAATCTGATTCTTGTTAACTTTACCTTGTTTAGCATTGGCAAAAATTGCTGGAAGTCTCCAACCCATCTGTAAACCAAAGCCGTCGAATTGTTTATTTCTAGTCTTAACCCACTTATTAATCCACTTTTTAATAGTTATGTGCCTATCATCAGTTGGATAGTAATCTGCGAATGTAATATAGTATGCATAGGCAATCTGTAGAGCATACATGGCAGACTGACTATCATCATGTCCAGGATAAGGATCCTGACCATCTGAACGTGCCCAATATGTACCACAAGTTCCATTAGATTGACAACGCCTAGTCTTACCCCAAGCATCTGCTTCAGCCCATTTATATAGATTATTAAAAGCAAGTTCTTTATTAAAGTCATCTTCCAATGCCCACAAACTAGTTAGCATTACTGAAGCACTTCTGGCAAACTTTCCACTTGCAACACCACCAAGAACTGATTTAGAGTTATCCATTCTACTGTTGTAGCCTTTAATTTTTGCTATTGGCTTAGTATTATAGAATATGTTTTTGCTTCTACGATTAGCAGTACAAAACTTCTTTTTAGTAGCCATTGGAAGAGCTTTAAACTTAGACATCACATCAGCTGGTATCATGAAGTTTTCTGGAGCAATAGTATCACTAATAGTGCTCTTATTAAGATTAAGACTTGAACTTGAACTGTTATTCCAGTTACCTGCTTGGCTATGAACACATGCAGTCTGGGATAAAGCAACTAAACTAAATGCTAGTAATATCTTCTTCATTAAATATCTCCTAATTTCTAACTATATAAAGAGTATATAGTAAAACGCCTTACTTGTCAAGACTTTTCTTACAAAATAACCCCTTATAAAACAAGGGGTTATAAATTAATTTGATTATTTGCTATTTTAAATAGCGGATGATCCTTGACTTTATCCATTACATCAAGCATTTGACTCTTCTCCTGCAGGTATAATTTGGCAAAACTAGGATCATGTTGTACTATACTAGTGGTGTTGTCTATAAAGTCAGCTAGTTTTATTAACTGTACATCAGCACTACTACTTGCTATCCTATCTCTATCCAGAGCTTTACGAGTCTTACGATTTCCCATGGATAGATCAACATCAGTTAGTCCAAATACTAGATCACTTACATCACTACCAAACTTATCGAGGATCTCATCGTGAGTAACTGAAGTATCTTCCACTACATCATGCAATAGAGCGGCCACAATCATATCATCACTTCCACCAGCATCAGCAACAATCTTACTAACACGAACAGGATGTGTAATATATGGATCATCAGAGTATTTGCGAGTCTGACCTGAGTGTGCCATCTCTGCAAAAAACATTGCTTTATCTATTGTTGTAATCATATCCATGACTTCCAATTACCGTCGTCTTCATTATCGTTAAACCCCTGATTATATTCCTGGATTTCTTGGGCTGTCATATCAGCCTCTACAAACTTTGTTTCTCCACCATATGGACCACCTTGTTTCCCACCATAATAGTGTGGACGTCTTCCTCTCTGATAATAACTATCAGCACTTCCACGATCATATGGACTTCCGTGATGTCTACTCATATAACCTACTTTATTACCAATATCAATGCCCAATTTATTCATCACACATTACTTTCCATTTTTCTAGCACACCACGACTATGCTTACATTTACCATGCATTGTCATTCCCATACAATCACATGTTATACCTTTTTCGTGTATCTCTACACTATATTCATTGCCATTGGAACCTGCAACAGGATAAGTTATACCTAGAGCCCAATGGTTTTTTAAGTTAACAAAGTCCACATTCAAATAACGTGGACCATACTTGCTTTTCTTAGGCATATTTACTCCAAAAGTCGTTCCAAAATTCATTAACACATTCTTCAATTTCAGCAACAGTCCAATTAGCTACCATGCTTCTATTTGCGACTGCAATTCTCATTGCATCTGTAATGTCGTCTGCTTCTTTAACTGCATCAGATACAACATCATAAAACTTATCTTCACAGTCCATAACGTAACTTGACATTCCCATTCTATTCTCCTATTTTAAGTTCAGGGTAATCAGTCTGTATGCCGTTCTGCTGATCTAAATAGGCGCAAACAAACTCTAACTCAAATGCTTCATTTACAGTTAAAAAATAATCAAATGCATCAAAGCCTACTAGGCCCTCATACTCAAAATCATCAACGTTATGTGTTTCTAAGTACTTTTCTATTGCTGCTCTTTGGTTTTTTATAGTAGTAATCATAAACATTATTTTCCCTGTGTTTTTATTATACTTAGATAATAACACCATAACGTCTTACTGTCAAGCAAAAACACAAGAAAAGTTTCCTGTGTTTTCAATGACTTATAAAATAATTTGAAAAAAGTTTATTCAGGTGGCATTGTAAAGAGAGCATTTATATCATTTGTAGTAGGTTTACGAGCAAAAATAACCCATTGTATGATATGTTCGTCTTTATAGTGTTTTGCTTTAAACTCTCTAAAACTTGTACCTGTAGTATAAACATCGTCAACTACTAGTACAGGGTGTTGTGGTTCACCTGTTGCAAATTCGTTTAGTATATTTCCTAGTGTAGTTGCTCCTCTTGGAATACCAACTGCAACTCTATAAGGTCTCTTTTCGTATTGTAGGAGTACTGTTGCAAGTACTCTCCATTCTGCATCTGTAATTGCATCACATTCTATCTTCCATGTTAGGTTTCCACCTGCATGTCCAACGTAATTGTATTCTTGAAATAAATCCATATTAATAACTCTGTGCTAATCGCCACATTAAATACTCCTTACTTTCGATAGGTTCATACTTATCTGGCTCGTTTGTTAAATTTTTCACTATAGTTCCTGGCTGAGGGTCTACAAAGTGAGGCATACTATATCTCTGCATATGTACATGAGTATTTACCACTCTATGTTTTGTGCTTTTAAAGTAATCGTTTGTCCAACGTTGTAGTAAGTCACCAATGTTGACCACTACTCCATCATCTGCATACGGGACCGGGTGCCACTCTTCTTTGAGATCTTGGACTTGAAGCCCAGGAACATCATTAATCTGCCATAGTAATGTAATAGTACCGTAATCACTGTGTTCTCCTATTCTCATTTGTCTGTCTTCTATCTCACCTATAACAGCAGGATAGTGTATAACTCTTGTTGTGTTATACATTTCTCGATGTGCATTAACTATTGTATCTTCTGTATCTAAAATTGTATCAAACTTTTCTAATATACTTAGTGTAAGTTTATCTGCAATATCTATTGATTGTAGAGCAGTTGACTTAAATCCGTTTATACCAGTAGGCCACAGTTCTTCTGGCATACGAGTATTGTTATAGTTAAAACTTTCTTTAATGTCTTTGGGGGCTGTTGGATCTACATTTTCATCTCCAACCATACTGTATCCTAGATTATTTTCTTTTTGATATTTGTATCTTTGTTTTGTTTCTGCATCAATATCAAAGAAGTCCTGCATCAGCTTCCACCACACAGTCATATCTTTTTGAGATTGTTTGCTTAGGGTATTGGTAAAGACTGCGAAGCCTATGGTTGTATAGGCTTCGCGTATCTCGTCCAGTACTGTTTTACTTTGAAAATCAATAACTGGAATCATATTAACTTCCTGGTACTTTAGCGTCAATACCTTCAACATAGTACATCATTGTATTAAGATGTACATCACTTGCAATCTCACCGTCTTTCAACTGTAGTTTGCCTGTGTTGTCTTTGATAGGACCTGTAAAAGCATGGTAATTACCATTCTTAATACCTTCTTTGATCTTA